>JGI24519J20070_1000095_pt1 | contig 30525 bp, 28 predicted proteins | sample LinPmetageLP43_FD_20070 | JGI IMG/M metagenome (IMG submission 20070) | reverse complement strand
CCAAGCCAATAAAAGCTGATCTTCTGTAGCATCATATTTTTTAGTAAGCTCCACTAAAACCTTTTTAATTCTATCATTCGCCTTAGATTCTTCTCTAAAATAACTTCCAAGAGGACTCCAGCTCATTACTAACCTATCATAAGTTATGCAATCATCTAAAGTACCATCGTTCATAACTGTGTTAGAAGATAACGAAAACTCCACTTGATTGGCTTCTACCTGAACTTCCTTCTCTATAAGTTGTATTTGAGACGGAGTAAAATTAGATACTCCAAATTGTCTAATTTTCCCATCCTCACTTAACTTATCTACAGCCTCTGCAATTTCTGAAGGATTCATCAACGGGCTTGGTCTATGTAATAAAAGTAAATCTAAGTAATCTGTCTGTAGCATTTTTAAAGACCTTTCTACAGATGAGATAATATAATCCTTATCGTAATCATAATGCTTTACCCTATTGGATCTTTCTTTTACATCAAATTGAATTCCGCATTTACTGATCAGCTGAATATTTTCTCTCTTTATACCACTCTTATTGAACGCTTTGCCAAAATCTTCTTCGTTTGTATAATCACCATAAATATCGGCATGATCAAAAGTGGTAATATTATTTTCCACACAATGATTCATCAACGCTATCATTTCAGCTGCAGTATGTTGTTTCCCCCATTTGCCCCAGGTCATTGTTCCTGCAATAATTCTAGAATATTTCAATATATTGTTATTTGATTAATGAAATTAAAAAGAAATCCCTTAAAACCTTCATAAAAATAAGGGGTTTTCCAATTTTTTAACCTATCATTAACAGCGACTGAATGAATAAATTTTCAATTTGCATGACTGTTAAAATTAGAAGCCTTAACAATCAATAATATAAAGTTTTAAATGGAAGAAAATACTTCAATTGACATTAGTGCCGTAAATGAGAAGATTGCTCGCGAAAGTGCTTTTATCGATTTACTGATGCTTGAAATGAATAAGGTAATCGTTGGCCAAAAGTATATGGTAGAACGATTACTAATTGGTCTTTTAGGGCAAGGGCATATTATTAGAAGGTGTTCCCGGTCTAGCAAAAACCTTAGCCATTAATACGCTTTCAAAAGCTGTTAAAGGTAGTTTTAGTAGAATACAGTTTACACCAGATTTGCTACCTGCAGATGTTGTAGGTACGTTGATCTATAACATGAAATTAAACGATTTCTCTATTAAGAAAGGTCCAATTTTTGCCAATTTTGTTCTTGCGGATGAGATTAACCGTGCACCAGCAAAAGTGCAGTCTGCATTATTAGAGGCAATGCAAGAAAAGCAAGTTACTATTGGTGACGAAACTTTTATTCTTGACAAGCCTTTTCTAGTGATGGCTACTCAAAACCCGGTAGAGCAAGAAGGAACCTATCCACTTCCGGAAGCACAGGTTGACCGTTTTATGTTGAAAACGGTTATCGATTATCCAAAAATTAATGAGGAGCAATTAATAATGCGCCAAAATTTATTGGGTAACTATGAGACCGTAAATGCTGTGGTATCTATAGAACAAATACTAAGCGCACAGAAAGCGGTACGTGAAGTATATATGGACGAAAAAATCGAAAAATATATTCTTGATATTGTCTTCGCTACTAGATATCCTGAAAAATATAATTTAGAAAGCTTAAAACCTTTAATCAGTTTTGGTGCTTCGCCAAGAGGAAGTATCAATTTAGGTGTCGCTGCAAAATGTTATGCCTTCATTAAAAGAAGGGGCTACGTTGTTCCTGAAGATGTACGAGCTATTGTACATGATGTTTTAAGACATAGAATAGGAATTACCTACGAGGCCGAAGCTGAAAATATTACCTCTGTTGATATCATCAACAAAATTGTAAACGAGATCGAAGTACCTTAAATTCAGTTCTTAATATTTATCGCTCGTAATATATTTTATTACTAAATGCTAAATATGATTTACTGAACCAGAGACTGTAAACTGTTTACTATAAAAATGGATACCAAAGAGCTACTCAAAAAAGTACGGAAAATAGAAATAAAGACTAGACGTCTTTCTGACCATATATTTGGTGGGGAATACCACTCTACCTTTAAGGGTCGTGGTATGACGTTTAGTGAAGTACGCCAGTACCAATTTGGGGATGATGTAAGAAATATTGATTGGAATGTTACCGCCCGCTATAGTGAGCCTTATATAAAAGTTTTTGAAGAGGAGCGAGAATTAACCATGATGCTTGTGGTAGATATTAGTGGTTCAGAATTATTTGGTACCACTAATCAATTTAAAAATGATATAGTTACAGAAATATCGGCAACCTTAGCGTTTAGTGCACTAAAAAACAATGATAAGGTAGGTATCATTTTATTCTCTGATCAGATAGAGCTTTTTATTCCGCCTAAAAAAGGGAAGACACACGCTTTACGTATCATTAGAGAATTGCTAGAGTTTAAACCAAAAAGCAATAAAACAGATATAGCCCAAGCATTAAAATTCTTGAGCAGCGTCATGAAAAAGAAAGCCATTGTCTTTGTCCTTTCCGATTTTATTGATGAAGGATATGAAAAAACCTTGAAAATTACCGGAAGAAGACACGATTTAACCGGTATTCGTATTTATGATGAACGAGAAGAATCTATCCCAAATTTAGGAATGGTTCAAATGCAAGATGCCGAAACAGGAAAATTACGATTGGTAAATACCGCGTCTAAGAAAGTAAGAAATGCGTATGCAGAATTTCACAGAGAACGTGTTACTTATTTCAAAGAGTCTTTCACAAAATCTGGATGTGGGGTTTTAGATTGTAGAGTAGACGAAAGTTACGTTAAAAAATTATTGGGCTATTTTAAAAGAAGAGGTTGATACGAATGATTTATATAAATAGAATAATTGAAAATGGTGCTTTGTTCATAAAACGAATATCACCCTTATTCGTATTTCTACTGTTCATTTTTGAGCTATCTGCGCAAGAACGCCCAAATATCTCTACGAAGGTTGACACTACTTTCATAAAAATTGGCGAGCAAGTTCAATGGACCGTTAGTGTTGATATAGATTCTACCGACTTTGTTATTTTCCCTGAAGGACAAACATTTTCCCCTTTAGAAACTGTAGAAGCTTTTGCGACAGATACCACAAGAAAAAAGGATAGACTAACACTTCAAAAAATATATGCCCTAACCCAGTTCGATTCTGGCGCATACAAATTACCGTCTCAACGTATTGATATTAATGGAACAGGTTTTATGACCGATTCTATGTTGATCAATGTAGCTACTATTCCCGTTGACACACTAAATCAGAAAATGTATGACATTAAGCCACTTATTAATGTTGAGAAAAGTAACTACGATTTTTGGACCTACTTACTTATAGGTCTTTTAATCCTATCTATTTTAGGGGGATTATTATATTGGTTCGTATTCCGTAAAAAACCGTTGACAGAAGAGGAAAAAGTAGCCCTGTTACCTCCTTATGATAGAGCCTTACTTGAACTTAAGCGTTTAGAAAATTCTAAATACTTAATACAAGATGAATACAAACAATACTACTCTGAATTAACCACCATTGTACGTTCTTATCTAGAAGAAGATGCGCATGTAACAGCATTAGAAAGTACTACCGGACAATTAATTGAGAAATTGGAACTTTTAAAAGATGCCGGTGAATTGAAATTGGATGATGATACCATCAAACAATTTCAACAAATACTACAGACGGCAGATTTGGTGAAATTCGCTAAGAACAAACCATCTACTACCGTTGCAGAACAAGATAGAAAACTGGTAGAACAGATTGTAGAAAAAACTCATGAAGCTTTACCAGAACCTACAGAAGAGGAATTACTGGAACAAGCAGAATACCAAGAAGAATTAGAGCGTAGAGCTAAAAAGAAGAAAATTAAAATTGCCATAATATCCACTATTGCCGTGATACTTATAGGCATTACTATTGCTGGGGTCAAATTTGGGTTTGGCTACATGAAAGATACTGTACTTGGTCATCCAACAAAAGAACTATTAGAAGGAGAATGGATTCGTAGCAGCTACGGTTTCCCTCCTATACAATTAGAGACTCCACAAGTATTAATACGTCAAAAAATAAAACTACCTGCAGAGGCAAAAGCTGCAATAGCAGATATACAAGCGTTTCAATATGCAAGTCCAATTGGTCTTTTTAATATTGGTACTACTTCCATTACTCTAACACAACAAGATGTTGAACCCGATTTTGAAAAAACAATTGAGCAAATTCTATCGAATTTTGAAAGTCAAGGCGCAAAAAACATCATTACAAAACAAGAAGAATTTAGTACCATAAGCGGGGTTAAAGGTCTAAAAGTTTATGGAAGTGGTCAGTTTATAGCACCTGGTGCAAAAAAATTAACGGAAGGTGAATATACCGTACTACTTTTTGGTGGCAAAGGTTTTCAGCAATACATTATTCTAACTTGGTTAGAAGACGATAACTACGCTCAAGAAATAGTAGACCGAATTTTAGCATCGGTAGAAGTTAAAACAGAATTATAAATGTTCGATAATATATCATTTGCAAATCCTGATTTCTTTTGGCTGTTCCTAATACTGCCATTGGCAATTGTGTGGTATATCTTTAAACAAAAAGAGCAAACTGCATCTCTACGAATTTCTAGCGCCAAAGGATTCAGTTACAATAGCATTTTACCAAAACTAAAACCAGGTTTATTCCTTTTAAGATTGTTGGCGTTAGGTGCTATTATTGTAGCATTGGCAAGACCACAAACAGAAGATATTTCTACACGATCTAAGACCACTAAAGGTATTGACATTGTTATGGCAATAGATGTGTCTTCTAGTATGTTGGCACGAGATTTAAAGCCAAATAGACTTTCTGCATTAAAAGAAGTAGCTGCAGATTTTATTAAAGAAAGACCAAATGATCGTATAGGCCTTGTTGTTTATGCAGGTGAAGGTTACACAAAAACACCTATTACTACAGACAAATCAATTGTACTTAACGCGCTTTCAGAAATTAGTTACGGGCAATTAGATGATGGTACCGCAATAGGTATGGGGTTAGCCACTTCGGTTAACCGTTTAAAGGAAAGTAAGGCTAAAAGTAAAATTATTATTCTATTGACAGATGGTGTAAACAACTCCGGTTTTATTGAACCGCAAACTGCTGCAGATCTTGCTATTGAATTTGGAATTAAAACCTACACTATTGGTATTGGTACAAATGGTAATGCCTTAACACCTATTCAATACAATCCTGATGGTTCTTTTAGATATGGAATGCGACAAGTTGAGATAGACGAAAACCTACTAAAAGATATTGCTACCGCTACCGGTGGAAAGTATTTTAGAGCTACTGATAATGAGTCTTTAGAGGAAATCTATGACGAAATCAATAAACTAGAAAAAACAGAGGTAGAAGAATTTAAATATTACCGCTACGAAGAGAAATTTAGACCTTGGATTTTATTAGCGGGAGTATTGCTGTTGTTAGAATGGATTTTAAGAAATACGCTATTTAGAAGCTTTGTATAATATGATACAGTACGACGAAACATTATATTTCTATTTGCTCATTATCATTCCGGTGATAGTGGTGTTGTATCTATTGGTATTGGTATGGAAAAAGAGAACCCAAAAGAAGTTTGCAAATACCGATCTTCTAAAAAGGTTAACTCCAAACCGTTCATATAACAAAGCAGGTATAAAATTGATTGTTTTCATCCTGGCATTGGCGTTATTAATTATTGGCTTGGTTAACCCTAAAATAGGGACAAAATTAGAAACCGTAAAGAGAGAGGGAGTTGATATCGTTTTTGCAGTAGATGTTAGTAAAAGTATGCTAGCGGAAGATATTGCACCAAACAGATTGGAAAAAGCTAAAAGATTGGTTTCTGAAATTATAAATCAATTAGCAAGTGACCGAATTGGTATCATTGCCTATGCCGGGCAAGCATACCCTCAATTACCGATTACCACAGATTATGGCGCAGCAAAAATGTTCTTGCAAGGCATGAATACAGATATGCTAACGTCACAAGGTACAGCAATTGATCAAGCAATAGAATTGGCTACTACCTTTTATGATGATGCTGAACAGACTAATCGTGTTTTGTTCATAATTTCTGATGGTGAAGACCATTCTGAAGGCTCAACTTTAGATGCTGTAGAGGATGCTGTTGATGAAGGAATTATAATTTACACTATTGGTGTTGGTAAAGAAAAAGGGGCTCCCATACCAATTAAGAGAAACGGAATTTTAGAAAGCTTAAAAAAGGATAGTCAAGGCGAAACCGTTATTACCAAATTAAACGAAAGTGTTTTGGTTGATATCGCTAATGAGGGAGAAGGGCAATATATAGATGGTTCTAATACAGATGTAGCAGTAGAATTTATTAAGGAGGAGTTGTTAAAAATGGACAAGAAAGAATTTGAAGCCAAACAATTCGCAGAATATAAAGATCAGTTTCAATGGTTTATCGGTGGGGCATTGTTGCTTCTTTTTTTAGATATATTTATCTTGGACCGGAAGACGAGCTGGTTAAAAAAACTCAATTTGTTCAATGAGAAAAGAAATGAATAAAATTAGCGCAATTTTACTTTTGGTTTTTGCTTGCTTATCCTCTTTTGCTCAAGAAGTTGACGAGAAGGAAAAAGAAAAGGCATTAAAATCATCTACAAACCTTACGTGGGATGCTAATAAGGCATTATCAGAAGATAATTTTGTTGCAGCAGAAGTAGATTATAGAAAAGCAATTGCTAAAAGTGGAGAAAATAGTGCAGCTCCCTATAATTTAGGAAACGCCTATTACGAAAACGAAACGTACAACGAAGCTTTTGGAAGATTTAAAGAAGCTGGCGAAGCATCTACTTCAAAAGCTGATAAACACAAAGCCTATCATAATATGGGTAATGTTTTCATGAAACGTAAAGACTATGCTAAAGCTGTTGAAGCTTATAAGGAAGCTTTGCGTAATGACCCTACAGATGAAGAAACTCGCTATAACTTGGCTTTGGCGAAAGAACTCCTTAAAAAAGACCAAGACGAGAACAAACAGGATCAAGACGATAAGGATAAGGACAAAGATCAAGACGAGGATAAAGATCAGGACAAAAAGGACGAAGGAGAAAACGAGGATAAAAAAGATCAGGGAGACGAAGGTGACAAGGGTGATGAAGGCGATAAAGATGAAGAGAAGAAAGACGACAATAAAGAAGGCGAAGGAGATAACAAGTCTGATCAAAAGAAAAAGCCAGAACAAGGCGAAGGTGATAACGAGCAAGAGCAACAACAACCTAGACCAAATCAACTTTCTAAGCAACAAGTTGAAAATCTATTGAGAGCCATGCAAAATGCAGAAAAAAAGGTTCAAGATAAAATAGATGCAAAAAAAGTAAAAGGTGCTAAAATTAAAAACGAAAAGGATTGGTAGACTTTAAGTCCATAACAAAACTTGGGTTACTTATAACCATTTTTCTATCATCAATATTGATGATAGGACAAGATAGTGATACCGTAACTTTTGAAATGAAATTGAGCAAACCAAAGCTTGGTTTAAACGAAAGATTACGCGTAGATTTTATCATGAACCGTGATGGTGATAATTTTAACCCTCCGGATTTTACCGGATTTAAAGTAGTTATGGGACCATCACAATCCATTAGTTCTTCTTGGATAAATGGTGTTAGAAGTTATTCCAAATCTTATTCTTATACACTAGCTCCTACTTCAAGAGGTAAATTCACTATTAAGCAAGCTTCTATTGTTATTGGTGGAGAAACTTATAAATCATTAGCTAAGGAAGTTGAAGTTACCGCTGCTGTAGATAAACCTAGCGATCAGATGACCGCTGATGATGTAGCAGATGAAAATCTACATTTAGTTGCTGAAATTTCAAAAACGAATCCGTATTTGAATGAAGCCATAACTGTAATTTATAAGCTATACGTTAGCCCTAACATAAGTGTATCAAACTATCAACCGCTAGATAATCCAACGTACAATAATTTCTGGAGTCAAGACATTAAAGTAAATGCCCTTAGTGCACAAAATGGCACTTACAAAGGCAAACCTTATCGTTATGTAATATTAAAACGCGTTGTTCTTTATCCGCAGAAATCAGGCAAACTAGATATTGAACCTCTTTCTCTTGATGTTACCGTAGACGTACCTTCTAACAGACGAAATTTCTTTGGTCAAAGAATGTATGACCAAACTAACAAAACCGTATCTGCAGGTAAAAGAACAATTAATGTAAAGCCTTTGCCTTTAGAAAATCAGCCTGCTGATTTTAACGGTGCTGTAGGTGATTTTGATTTTGCAGTAACAACGAGCAAAACAAGTTTAAATGCTTCAGAATCTTTACAAGCAACCGTAGAGGTAAGTGGAAAAGGAAATCTTAAATTATTTAAGCTTCCTGAATTGGAATTACCAAGTGCTTTAGAGGTTTACGAGCCTGAATTCACAGAAGGTGTAAGAACTACTTTAGCGGGTATGCAGGGCAAAGTGAGCAACCAATATACCATTGTGCCTTCATTTAGAGGTAAATATCCTATTTCACCTTTAAATTTTAGTTATTTCAATCCGTCTACCGGGAAATACACCACCTTAACATCAGACGAAATTGTTATAAATGTTTTAGAAGGTCCACTAAGTGCATCTGCTAATGCCGCACAAAATTCAAATAATCAAAAACAGTCTATAATTACCAGTGGAGATCAATTTAATTTTATAAAATTGAATCCTGACTTAACAAGCAAATCTGTATCATACTTTTTTGGATCCACTTCATTCTATATTTGGCTGTTGTGTCCACTACTATTAATTCCCTTAGCTATAGTTTTTAGAAAAAGAAGAGACTCCTTAGCCGGTGATGTTGTAGGTAATAAAATTAGAAAGGCGAACAAACTAGCCCGTAAGTATCTATCCGCCGCTAAAAAAGAACTTGGGAACAAGGAATCTTTTTATGTTGCCTTGGAGCGAGCGCTACATAACTATTTGAAAGCAAAATTAAAGATTGAAACTTCTGAATTCAGTAAAGATAAAATTACGGAACTGCTTACAGAAAAACAGATAGACGATGCTACCGTAAATAGTTTCATCGACCTTCTTAAAAATTGTGAATCTGCCAGATACAGCCCTTTTTCTAACGTACAAATGCAGGCAGATTACGATAAGGCAAGTGAAGTAATCTCTAAAATGGATAAACAATTATAGGTATGTTCAAAAAGCTAACTACACTTATTATCCTCTTTACAGCGGTTCTTTGTGCTGCTCAGAACAATCAATTATTTGAGCAAGCAACTGAAGCATACAATGCCGGTGAATATGAAAAAGCTATAAGTTATTATGAGAATATTTTAACGAACGAAAAGCATTCGGCTGCAGTGTATTATAACCTCGGAAATTCTTACTATAAGCTTAATAATATTGCCGAGAGTATATATTATTACGAAAAAGCGTTGTTGTTATCCCCAAATGACAAGGAGATAAAAACGAATTTAAGTTATGCCCAAAATATGACCATAGATGCAATAGATACTATGCCAGAAACGGGTTTGTCTAGATTATATAAAAATATAACCGGTAAATTAACTTTTGACCAATGGGCTTATACAGCTATAGGGTTTATGCTCCTTTTTGTACTATTTTATATCCTATTTTACTATTCTAATTTTTCCACTAGAAAAAGGTTTACGTTTATTGGTAGTATAGTTGCCCTATTTCTTTGCATTATCTCAATTCTTTTTGCCTACATACAACGAAATGATTTTGACCAATACCAACCTGCAATTATATTTGCAGAGGAAAGCGTTATTAAATCTGAACCAAACGATACTAGCGCTCAAGTATTTTTAATTCATGCAGGAACAAAAGTGAATGTTCTAGATCAATTAGATTCATGGAAAAAAATTAAATTAGCAGACGGAAAGACTGGTTGGATTCAAAAAGAAGAACTAAAAATGTTGAAGGATTTTTAGAAATTTGTTAACAGTTTTTAAACCTTTGCAAACTATCTTTACCGCTCGATTTTAGTATATGAAATTTTTTGCACGCATTATTCTTTTGTTATTATGGCTTTTTGCAGTTACTGCACCAAGCATAGTAACTTTATGCGATGTTGAGAACCCAATTGTAATTACCAATCTTAACGAAGAAGAGCAAGAGACTGGTAAAAAATCTATGGGCGAAGAAAAGTTTGTTAAAGAAAGTTTATTAGATTTTTCAATAGCAGCCATTTTTGAAAATTCTATAATCAGCAACTTCAGCATGATAGGCTATATAGATCTGTCATTAGAAGTTCCATCTCCTCCTCCCGACTACATTAGTTAATTTCTTCTTTTTTATTTTATATCAATTAACTAATCTGTTCCAAAATAACTTTGGGACATAAACTTTTTATACATGTTTAAACATATTAAGAGCGATATTCCTGCGAGTATCGTTGTATTCTTTGTAGCCCTACCATTATGTCTTGGTATAGCATTAGCTAGTGGCGCACCTTTATTTTCAGGATTAATTGCTGGTATTGTTGGTGGTATTTTTGTTGGCGCACTTAGTGGTTCCAAAATTGGAGTAAGTGGTCCTGCAGCTGGTTTAGCCGCAATTGTATTAACCGCAATAGGTGCTTTAGGTGGTTATGAAAATTTCTTGGTAGCCGTTGTATTAGGTGGTATTATTCAAATTATTTTCGGAATTTTAAAAGCAGGTGTCATAGGATATTATTTTCCTTCTTCTGTAATTAAAGGTATGCTTACCGGTATTGGTATCATCATAATTCTTAAGCAAATACCTCATTTCTTCGGTTATGATCCTGATCCAGAAGGCGATTGGGCTTTCTTTCAAGTTGATGGGGAAAATACCTTTTCAGAAATTTTCAATACCATAAATAATATTAGTCCTGGTGCAACTCTTGTTGCCGTTATAGGTATGGCCATTCTTTTATTATGGGATAAAGTTCTTTCTAAAAAAGGAAAAATATTTCAGCTTGTACAAGGTCCTTTAGTAGCTGTTGCAGTTGGTATCATATTCTTTATTGTTACACAAAACAGTGAAGTATTGGCTATTTCATCTGAGCATTTGGTAAGTGTACCTGTTCCTAAAGATGCAGCCTCTTTTATAGGTCAGTTTAGCTTTCCTAATTTTAGTGCCATCACAAATCCACAAGTTTGGGTAACAGCTTTTACTATTGCTTTAGTAGCTAGTTTAGAAACTTTACTTTGTGTTGAAGCAACAGATAAATTAGATCCTCATAAAAATGTAACGCCAACCAATAGAGAATTGCTTGCGCAAGGTGCTGGTAATATCGTATCTGGCTTAATAGGTGGTTTGCCAATTACACAAGTTATTGTTCGTAGTTCTGCTAACATACAATCTAATGGTAGAACTAAGCTTTCAGCAATAATTCATGGTTTTCTATTACTGATTTCTGTTATTTTAATTCCTACACTATTAAATATGATTCCGCTATCAGTTTTAGCAGCCATATTATTTATTGTAGGTTATAAACTAGCGAAGCCAGCGTTATTTGTAAAAATGTACCAATTAGGTTGGAAACAATCCGTGCCTTTTTTCGTAACGGTATTCGGTATCGTTTTTACAGATTTATTAATCGGTATTAGTTTAGGTCTTGCCGTAGGTATTGTAGTAATTCTTTTAAAAAGCTACCAAAACTCGCATTTTCTGCATATTGAAGATAATAGTAACGGTAAGCATAAGATAAAAATGTCTTTGGCAGAAGAAGTAACCTTTTTCAATAAAGGTGCTATTCTTAAAGAACTAGACAATCTTCCAAGAGATACGTATTTAGAATTAGACATTTTAAAGACCAGGTATTTGGATTATGATATTGTTGAGATTTTAGAAGATTTCAGGCTTAAGGCATCAGAGAGAAACATAGATATTAAGTTAATTTCAAAGAGAGGTGTTGTTGAAAATCCGCCAAGTTTTATAGGATTCTTTGAGGAACGGCCAAAATCTAAATTGAGCTTAAGCTAACAGATTGGGATTATATTCAATCAACTAAAAAAAACAAAAATGAGTAAAAAATATAAAATCGTTGTTTTCTCAGATTTGAAAAAATCTTTGGGAAACACACTTAAAAGTACGCTTAGCCTAGCTAAGATGCTCAATGGAGAAATAGCCATTTTCCATGTTAAGAAAGCGACAGAAGTAGTTACTGAAGACAGCCATCTTTCAGCAATACGTTCTTTGAATAGTGAATATAGAGATATGGATAACGATATAAATTCTATCGTCACAACATATTCCAAAGATTTTGGTGTACCATTAACCTATTCTTGTACTATTGGAAATCTTAAAAATGAAATAGCCAATTACATTGAAAAGGAAAAGCCAGATTTTATAGTATTAGGAAAAAGAAAATCTAAGGTATTTAACATCCTTGGAGACAATCTTATTCCGTTTATACTTAAAAAGCATAATGGACCTGTTTTTTTGTCTGATGAAAATCAAGTTCTTAACATCGACAAAGATTTATCTTTAGGTGTATTAAGTGGTGACGAAGAGACATCTATTGCTTCACTGACAGAAAATTTACTTTTACATTCGCAAAAGCCTTTAAAATCATTTAGAATATTGAAGAATGCCGACACTTCAGATAAAACAAAAGTGTCAAAAGAAAGAAAGGAGATTGAATTTGTATTTGATAGTAACGATAATTCTATAAAGAATATATCAAACTATGTAGCTATCAATAATATTAATCTACTTTGCATCAATAGATCACAAAACAAGGGAGATTCTAAAAACAAATCTCTTTCTATGCCCACTAATATTAACGACATCATCAATAATCTTAATGTTCCTCTAATACTAATGGGCCAAACAAATTATACATTGTAAATAATTATAAAAAAATATGAAAGCACATACTAAAGAAACACAATCAACGATGACTCCTAAGAAATCATTAGATTTCTTAAAAGAAGGAAATCAAAGATTTCAGAATAACCTAAAAGCAAATCGTAACCTTTTAGAGCAAGTAAATGACACTAGCGAAGGTCAATTTCCTTTCGCCACAATATTAAGCTGTATAGATTCAAGAGTTTCTGCAGAACTAGTTTTTGACCAAGGATTAGGAGATATCTTTAGTGTTAGAATAGCTGGTAATTTTGTAAACGAAGACATACTTGGAAGTATGGAATTTGGTTGCAAATTAGCTGGTACCAACTTAATTGTTGTTTTAGGCCATACAAGTTGTGGTGCTATAAAAGGTGCTTGTGACCATGCTAGGTTAGGTAATTTAACTGCGCTTATCAAAAAAATAGAGCCAGCTGTAGATGCTGTTAAAGAACCGACCGATGAAAGCTTACGAAATTCAAAAAACTTAGATTTCGTAGATAGTGTTTCAGCAAAAAATGTTGAATTGACAATTGACAATATCAGAAAACAAAGTCCGGTATTAGCAGAAATGGAAGAAAATGGTGAAGTTATGATAGTGGGAGCTATGTATGATATCGCTACTGGTGCCGTTGATTTTTACAACTAGAATCAACTGTACATAACACAAATAGAGCCGATGTTAAACCATCGGCTCTATACTTAAGGGAAATCAATCAATTATTCGCAGCCAACGAAAATTTATTAATTAAACAAGAGTAGAATCACTTCTAATTATTGTGACTCTATCTCATTAAAATTCATTATTTTAAATTATGAAGAATTTATTTTCAAATTTCAGAGGAGATTTATTTGGCGGTATTACAGCGGGTATTGTTGCTTTACCTTTAGCACTTGCGTTTGGGGTTAGCTCAGGTTTAGGGCCTAGTGCCGGACTTTATGGTGCTATTTTTATAAGTTTTTTTGCAGCACTTTTTGGCGGAACCAGTACACAAATATCTGGACCTACAGCACCAATGACTGCTGTGAGTATGGTGGTAATAGCCGGTATTGTTGCCATGAACGATGGTAGTCTTGAAAAAGCCCTACCTGCAATTTTAATAGTTTTTCTTTTAGCGGGATTAATGCAAATTGGCTTAGGCCTTTTGGGTATTGGAAAATACATAAGATATATTCCTTACCCGGTAGTATCTGGTTTTATGACAGCTATTGGTGTTATAATTCTAGTTACACAAATTTTACCGGCTATTGGGTATTACCCAAAAGAAGATGCTGAGTTTGTAAACCTATACAAACCCATGGCCGAAGAGATTATTCTAGATAATATCTTAAAAGAAGAAGCTGGTGAAGGTATATTGGTTTTAGAGGATTTTAAAGAGACTATCTCTCGTGCTGAAGGAATAACGGAAGCCGATATGATGAAAGAGGCTCAAACATTAGCTAAATCTGAAGCATCTGGGGTAATAGGTGCAATTAAAGTATTACCAAGAGCACTTAACAACATTAATTGGCTCGAATTAATTCTTGCACTTTCTACCATTGCCATTATTTATGGTTTCAAAAAAATAACCACTACAATTCCAAGTGCTTTGGTTGCACTAATTGTGGTGTCTGGTGTGGCTTATGGATTTGGCTTAGACTATAGGCCAATAGAACAAATACCAAGCGGTTTTCCTATGCCTAACCTTGGCATATTTACCCAATTTCAATTAAGTTCCGTAACTCCATATGTATTTACCGCTCTTACGTTAGCATTACTTGGTGCCATAGATTCACTTTTAACTTCTGTAGTTGCAGATAACATGACCAAAACCAAACACAAGCCAAACAAAGAATTAGTTGGTCAAGGTATTGGTAACAGTATTGCTGCAATATTTGGTGGAATACCAGGCGCAGGAGCTACTATACGTACTGTTGTAAATATTAATGCAGGTGGTAAAACAAAATTATCTGGTATGGTTGCCGGTGTTCTACTACTGATTGTACTTCTAGCTCTTGGCCCTATTGCTTCTCAAATTCCTGCTGCGGTACTAGCCGGTATTTTAGTTACGGTAGGTATTGGTGTTATGGATTATAAAGGTTTAAAGGCAATTCCAAGTTTACCAAAAGATATGAGCTTAGGACCTATTAAATTTAGCTCTGAGGTAGTTATAATGCTTGTAGTTCTGGTACTTTCTTCTGTTTGGAACTTGGTTTACGCAGTTGGTGTAGGTCTAGTAATTGCTTCTTTAATGTTTATGAAGAAAATGGGCGATTTAACAGCAGAACGATCAGATGTAAAATCATTAGAAAAAGAAGTAAACTGGCCAGATGAAGCTGCGTTTCCTAAAAGTCTACAAGAAGAAGTATTTATTAAGCATTTGAAAGGACCGTTATTTTTTGGATCTACTAGTGAGTTTCAACAAATGGCAGATCAAATACCTGAAACGGCATCTACCGTAATTATAAGAATGGGTAGAATGCAATATATGGATCAATCTGGTCTATATACCCTTGAAGATGTTTTAATTAGCCTTAGGAAATCTGGGATTAACATACTTTTTGTTGAAGTATTAAAACAGCCTCGTTATATGATGGAACGTGTTGGGGTAATACCTCAATTAATACCAGAAGAACATATTTTTGATACATTCGATGAGTGTTTAGTATGGGTTAAATCTAACGTAAAAGACAAATTCGTTACTAGTTAAACCATCAAAACCAATAAAAACATATCATACCTCTTTTAAAAGTTTTAAATTTGGGGCTTTAATCAACATTCATGATTGATAAGATAAAGGAACAAATCTCTGAAGTAGCATCGTTCACAGCTGATAATTTAGAAGCCGTTGAAACGTTTAGAATTAAATATTTGGGTAAAAAGGGTATTCTTAATGACTTCTTTGCGGAGTTTAAGAATGTGCCTAATGACCAGAAAAAAGAGTTCGGGCAAACCATAAACGAACTTAAACAAGCTGCAACGGAAAAAGTAGAATCTTTAAAAGAGGTTTTAGAAAATAATCATACGGATGAACAGGTATATGGCGATTTAACCAGACCTGGAAATCCTATTGAATTAGGAGCGCGTCATCCTATTTCTATTGTTAAGAATAAAATCATTGATATTTTCTCTAGAATTGGCTTCAACGTTTCTGAAGGACCTGAAATTGAAGATGACTGGCATAACTTTACTGCTTTAAATCTTCCAGAATACCATCCTGCAAGAGATATGCAAGATACTTTCTTTGTTCAAACAGATCCAGATATCTTATTACGTACACACACCTCATCGGTACAAGTACGCTACATGGAAAACAACCAACCTCCCATAAGAACCATTTCACCTGGTAGAGTTTATAGGAACGAGGCTATTTCCGCTAGATCTCACTGTTTCTTTCATCAAGTAGAAGGGCTTTATATTGACAAGGATGTTTCGTTTGCAGATTTAAAACAAACACTACAATATTTTACGACAGAACTTTTTGGGAAATCCAAAATTAGGCTTAGACCTTCTTATTTTCCTTTTACAGAACCAAGTGCAGAAGTAGATGTTTATTGGGGACTGGAAACTGAAACAGATTATAAAATGACCAAAGGTACCGGTTGGTTAGAGATTATGGGCTGCGGTATGGTAGACCCCAACGTACTTAAGAACTGTGGTATAGACCCAGATATATATTCCGGATTTGCCTTTGGGATGGGTATTGACCGTATTGCACTTTTACTGCATCAAATTTCAGATATTCGTTTATTGAGCGAAAATGATTTACGTTTTCTAGAGCAATTTAGAAGTGCCCTTTAAAATCACTTTGTGAAAAAAGATATTGAAATACCTGTTGTCAAAGATGTTCATGTTGCCATTATTAGAGAATGGAACGAAGAATTTTTAGATAAAGACTGGAATGCCTATATCATAAATGATCGTAATACACCTATTGAATTGACCATGGTAGTATCCAAAGGTTATGATGGTGAACGCAAAACGTCAATAATGAGACACGCTATTGGTGATCTTGAATCTAAATCTTACAAGAAAATTGAAGTTGTTCAAGAGGACCTACTCGCTTTGGACAATGAATTTTTTGTTACATTTTATGCGGATAATAAATTGCACGAAAAACGCTTTGTGTTCGAAAAGAATACCGTGACAGAAAATAACTTGATTAACATTCAATTGATCGATAAAGAGGGCATTTTGGCTAAATAAGGTTTTAAAAAGCAACCTATGCGTCATGCGGCTATCTAGTAAATAAAACATGAAGCTTAAAATTGTAATCTTATTATTCATCATTATTTTAAACAATGCCTGTGACGTTTCTCAGGAAGGAACAGATTGTTCTTTAGTTGATTGTGCAGTTGGACAATTATTTTCTGTTGAGTTGATCGATAATCAACGTAATAATTTGATAACTAACGGTACCTATGCCATTTCAGAAATATCAATAACTACTAATGAATCTGAAATAGATTTAATACCCTTTAACTCTAACGATTTTCTAAATTTTATAGTTGAAAATAAAAGTGGAGAAAGCATTTATACCATACGATTTTCAGAATCTGAAATTGATACGTTAAATCTCAATTTGGTTGAGTTGAACCAAACCTCTGTATGCTGCGGTCCCTATTATTCAGTTCAAAATGCTACTTATAATGGTGCCGATCATGAGATACTGGCTAACGAGAATGATGATTTTTTTAAAATTACTGTAGTCAAATAACTAAAATTATTCCATTTCTAAACTCCTATAAATAGTAGAGATATAGGGCTAAATAGCTGTTTAACGGTATTCTACAACAACTTCGATTCTTCTATATTTCAATACTTTAACAATTTTTAAGTTCTTTTGGTTTGTTTGTAACCGAACTAATCATACCTTTGTCCCTTCAATTTGCGAATTATGGAAAAAGAAGAAAATAAACAAAGGTTAATAGAGGAGCTTGGAGTTCACTTTGAAGCCGAATATAATTTACCTCCATTAGCAGCAAGAATATTTGGAAATCTTGTAGTAACCGAAGAGGTTGGACTTACATTTGATGATTGTCTTACAAAAAGAGGAGCAAGTAAAAGCTCAATTTCAACATCACTCAATTTGTTGCTTCAGTTAGGTATGATTACCTATTTCACTAAATCTGGAGATAGAAGAAGGTATTTTAAGATATCGGATAAAAGCACATTTTTCATTAAGAAACTTGAACAAGCACTTAAAAAAGCAGCAAAAGAATCTAAAATGATACAAACAGTTGCTGAATATGATCAAAAGTATAATCCTGAAAAGTATGCATCTAATAAGCCAAAAATAGAAGCTTATTTAGAATGTCTTAGTCAAAATGAAAAAACATACCAAGACACTATTGAAACATTAAAAAAGCTACTTTAAAAAAATTTAATCATTTAGTTCGTTTTAAACCGAACATTCAGAATTAACAAAACCTTAACAAGTACAAACAACTATTTAATACATATAAACATCCATCTAAAATGAGAAAGTTATCAATTATAGGAATTTTAAGTGCGACTCTTCTTTTGAGTTCCTGCTTTGGGTCATCTGAAAATCCGGCACAAGGAGCAGCAGCACCTCCTCCACCAAGCTTAAAAGTTGCCCAATTAAACAAACAGGATTTAACCGTTTACAACGAATTTTCTACCACACTTGAAGGAAAGCAAAATGTAGAAATTTGGCCTAAAGTTTCTGGCTTTGTACAAGAAGTATATGTAGAGGAAGGTCAGAAAATTAAAAAAGGGCAATTACTTTTTAAACTAGAGACACAAACTTTAAATCAAGATGCTAATGCAGCCAAAGCATCTGTAAACGTAGCTCAAGTAGAAGTTGACAAATTGAAGCCACTGGTTGAAAAAAACATCATCAGTAGTGTACAATTAGAAACCGCAAAAGCACAATTAGAGCAAGCAAAAGCAAGCTACCAAAGTGTAGCTTCTAATATTGGTTACTCACGTATCACTAGTCCGGTAGACGGCTATATTGGAGAAATTCCCTATAAAATTGGTGCTTTGGTAAGTTCTGCTATGAGTCAACCGTTAACTACGGTATCTGATGTTAGTGAAGTTCGTGCTTATTTTTCTATGAATGAAAAAGAGTTATTGAAGCTAAAAGAAGCTATGCCTAAAAATGACAAAAATGTTATGGACTTAGAAAAAGCTCCAAAGGTTTCACTTATTATGATCAATGGTGAAGAATATGCTGAGCAAGGAAAAATTGCAATGATCAATACTATTATTAATAGTACAACTGGTAGTGTAACTGCAAGGGCAGATTTTGACAATAAAAGTAATTTACTAAGTAGCGGTAGTACTGGTAAAATAAAAATACCAACAGTTTATAATGGCGCTTATGAAATTCCACAAACAGCAACTATTGACCTTCAAGGTAAAAAATTAGTTTACGTGGTTAAAGATGATAATACAGTAACTACAATGCCATTAAATATCATCACTACTACGCAAAAAGGATTTATTGTTGAAAATGGAATTGATGAGGGAACAACTATCGTTTTAGAAGGGGTTTCTAAATTAAGNGACGGAATGACCATTAANCCGGTTAAGTAAGCATCCGCCAATAAACATAACATATAAATAAAGAACAATGTTTCAAAAATTTATAGATCGTCCCGTACTTTCTACGGTTATATCGATTATTATAGTCATCCTAGGTATTTTAGGTTTATCAACCTTACCTATTGAAGAATATCCAGAAATAGCACCGCCAACGGTGCAAGTAACAAGTACTTATACGGGTGCCAATGCAGAGACCGTACTTAAAAGTGTTGTTATACCATTAGAAGAGCAGATCAACGGTGTTGAAGATATGTTGTATATGACCTCTAATGCCAGTAATGATGGTGCTGCAACCATAAATGTCTTTTTTAAATTAGGTACAGACCCAGATATTGCTGCTGTAAACGTTCAAAACAGGGTTGCCAGAGCAAATAGTGTTTTGCCACAAGCAGTTGTGCAAACTGGTGTTATTACCCAAAAATCTCAAACTAGTGCATTGTTATTCTTTTCTCTGTTCTCAGATAATGATGAATATGATGCAACTTTTGTAGAAAACTATGCTAGAATTAATCTTGTACCTAAGCTTCAACGTATTGAGGGTGTAGGTAATGTAACCGTTTTTGGTGCAAAAGATTACTCAATGCGTATATGGTTAAATCCTGAAAAGATGGCCGCTTACAAACTTATGCCATCAGATATACAAGCTGCACTTAATGAACAAAACCTTGAAGCGGCTACTGGTAAAATTGGCGAGAATGCCGATGGTGTTTATGAATATGTATTAAAATATAAAGGTCGTCTTTCTGATGAAGCTGAATATGAGGACATTATTATTAGAGCTCAAGAAAATGGTCAATTCTTACGCTTAAAAGATGTTGCCGAAGTTGAATTAGGTGCCTTTAATTATGGTACCAAGAACGAAGGTATGGGAAAACCCGGTACTGCAGTTGGTATTTTTCAAACTTCAGGTTCAAATGCAAATGCCATAATTGATGAAATTCAGACTATACTAGATGAGAGTAGTCAAGATTTTCCTAAAGGATTGGATTACGTAATTCCTTATAACACTAAAGATTTCTTAAGTGCGTCTATAGAGCATGTTGTACAAACATTAATAGAAGCATTCTTATTAGTTTTCTTAGTGGTTTTCATATTCCTTCAAGATTTCAGATCTACTTTAATTCCTGCTATTGCCGTTCCGGTGGCAATTGTTGGTACGTTCTTCTTCTTATCCTTATTTGGATTTTCAATTAACATGTTGACTTTGTTCGCAATGATACTAGCAATTGGTATTGTGGTGGATGATGCCATTGTAGTCGTCGAAGCGGTACATGCNAAGATGGAGGAAGGTGCTACCAATGCAAAAACGGCAACTAAATCTGCAATGTCAGAAATATCAGGTGCTATAATTTCCATCACCTTGGTTATGTCNGCAGTATTTATTCCGGTATCATTCATTAGTGGTTCATCTGGTGTGTTCTACCAACAATTTGGTATAACATTAGCAATCGCAATTCTTATTTCTGCTGTAAATGCATTGACTTTGAGTCCGGCTTTGGCTGCACTTTTATTGAAACCACATCATAACTCCGAAGAAAAGAAAAAAAGCGTTGTAAAACGTTTCTTCTCAGCTTTCAATACAGGTTTTGATGCTGTTACAGATAAGTATATTGGTTCTGTAAAATTCATTACCAAAAGAAAATGGATAACATGGGTATCTCTTGCTGTCTTTGGAGTAATAGCCTTTTTGCTGTTCCAATCAACACCTACAGGTTTTATTCCAAATGAGGATAAAGCTATTGTATTTGCGGATGTTACAATGCCTCCTGGTACCACTTTAGAACAAACACAGAAAACGGTAAAGAAATTAGATTCTATCTACCAATCTATGGATATCATTGAAGCACGTATGAACATTACAGGTTTCAGTATTTTGAACAGTGTAAACGGTGGTTCTTACGGGTTCTCTGTGCTTCGTCTTAAAGATTGGGGCGAGAGAGAAGGTGAAGGGGAATCTGTTCAAGAAGTGATAGGAAGCCTATTTGCTAAAATAGCCGGATTGAAAGATGCAAAAATATTCTTCTTTACTCCGCCAAGTGTTCGTGGTTTTGGTAACTCTACCGGTTTTGAAATGAACTTGCAAAGTAAAGATGCTGATGATTGGCAAACAGTCAATAAAGTTACCAATGAATTCTTAGGTGCTATTAATGCAAGACCTGAGGTACAATATGCTATTACCAATTTCAACGCCAATTTCCCTCAGTATGAGTTAGATGTAGATGTTGAAAAAACAAAAATGGCAGGTTTAGCGGTTACCGATGTTTTCAGTGCCATGCAAGGATACTATGGAGGATTGTATACAACAGACTTCAACAAGTTTGGTAAGCAATATCGTGTTATGATCCAAGCTAAGCCAGAAGATAGAGCAGATGAAAATTCATTGAATCATATTTTTGTTACAAACGCCAATGGAGAATCTGTCGCTGTATCACAGTTTGTATCGTTAAAGAAAATATATGGTCCTGAAGTGGTAAGTAGATTTAACCTTTTGAGTTCTGTAAAAATTAACGGGGCAATGAACCCTGGCTATTCTACAGGGGACGCTATTAAGGCAATCGAAGAAGTAGCCGCCGAAGTTTTACCAAACAATTATACGTTTGAATATTCTGGTCTTACTAAAGAAGAAAATAGTGCGGGTAGCCAAACTATCATGATATTTATCTTGAGTTTGGTATTTGTGTACTTCTTACTAAGTGCCCAGTACGAATCGTATATTTTACCATTAGCAATTTTACTTTCATTACCGGTAGGTATTGCAGGCGCTATTGGTTTCGTAAGCATGGCAGGACTTGAAAATAACATCTATTTCCAAATTGCATTGATTATGCTTATTGGTTTACTTTCTAAAAATGCCATTCTTATTGTAGAGTTTGCATTGCAACGTAGAAAACATGGTATGTCTATTATTGACTCCGCCATAGATGGTGCAAAAGCAAGGCTTAGACCAATTTTAATGACCTCGTTTGCCTTTATACTTGGTTTAATGCCGTTGGCACTATCATCTGGTATTGGTGCTGTAGGAAATCGTTCTATTGGTATGAGTGCTGTTGGTGGTATGTTAATAGGTACCATATTTGGTGTATTCGTTATACCGGCATTGTATGTTATTTTCCAAACTATGCAAGAACGTATTACAGGTGCTCCACAAGAAGCTATTGAAGAATCTAAGAACTAAAGAAATCATGAATAAATTAGTATCTAATAAAATTATATTGGTCGCCTTTCTGCCAGTTTTGTTGCAGTCTTGTTTTACCGCTAAAACATATGAACGACCAAATGTAGAAACCGAAAATCTTTACAGAACAGATAATCTGCCTCAGGACAGTGTTTCTTTCGCTTCGGTTTCTTACCAAGACCTTTTTACAGATTCTTATTTGAAGACATATATTCAAAAAGGATTAGAAAACAACCTTGACATTCGCATTGCTCTTCAGAGCATTGCGGCTGCAGAGGCTTATGTTAAACAGGGAAAAGCTGGTTATTTACCAACTATAAGCGGTGCCGCAAGTGCAACTAGAACCGCCAGAACAAGTGAAAACGGACAGTTTGGTAGTTTTTTCACTCAGCCTTTTAATCAGTATGAAACCTCTGGCACAGCTTCTTGGGAAGCAGATATTTGGGGGAAAATTAGAAGTACCAAACGTGCTAGTGATGCAAGTTACTTACAAACAGTAGCGGCACATAAAGCTGTAAAAACTAGTTTAGTGGCGCAAATTGCTACTACTTATTATCAGATATTGGCTTTAGACAAGCAAATTTCCGTTACTGAAGAAACAATTGAAAACCGTTTTAAAAGTTTAGAAACGATTTCTGCGTTGAAAGAGGCGGGACAAGCAAATCAGGTTGGTGTTGACCAAACTGCAGCACAACTATATAGTGCTCAAAGTCAATTGTTAGACCTTAAAAATCTACTTTATCAAGCGGAAAATACCTTGAGCATTTTATTAAGTGAAGAACCACAAACTTACGAGCGCAGTTCACTAGACGAGCAGTCTTTAGCTAACGAAATGCAATTAGGTGTACCTGCTCTTTTACTTCGAAACAGACCTGATATTATGCAGGCAGAATATACTTGGTGAACAGTTTTGAATTAACGAACGTTGCTAGAAGTAACTTTTACCCATCTATAACGTTATCTGCACAAGGCGGATTTCAAAGTTTAGATCTTGATAATTGGATAGATTCTAGTTCAATATTCGCTAATCTGGTTGGTGGTTTAACACAGCCAATATTTAATGGCAGAAAAATTAGAACGGCTTATGAAGTTGCTCAAGTTCAACAAGAACAATCTTTATTAAGCTTTAAAAAAGCGCTTTTAAGTGCCGGAAAAGAAGTTTCTGAAGCTTTATATGATTACAATATTTCTATTGAAAAAGAGGCATATATCTCTAAGCAAGTATCGGCATTAAAAAGAGCCGAAAGCAATTCTGAGGAATTGTTGAATAGTGGCTACCTAACCTATTTAGATTTATTAACCGCAAGAGAGAATTCTTTAAATGCTGAGTTAAATTTAGTGAACAACAAATTTTCTCAATTATCAGCTACAGTTGAATTATATCGCTCTCTTGGCGGTGGATGGCAATAGGCTTTTGATATTGTTAAAATGCAGAAAAAAAGTGAATGTGTAGCGTTAGCTTTAACGCTTTTCTCTAAGTATGGATGCAAAAGGGTCGGAATGGATGATGTTGCTGAGACCCTTGGCATCTCTAAGAAAACGTTGTACGAATTGTTTGAAAACAAAAACAATTTAGTCCAAGAGAGCATTACACTTTTACTTAATAACACTCATGAGAAAATGAGTGGTTTTTTTCAATTACCTGAGTCATCATCTGACCCGTTTACCAAAATTATTCATATTTATAGCGTAGGACTTAAAGAACTAAGAAACTTAAGTCCTAATTTTTTAATTAGCCTTAAGAAGTATTATCCTATTGCTTATAAATCATATGATGATTTTGTTAAAGCCATAGTTTGGACTTATGTTCTTGACCTTTTACAAGAAGCTAAGAATAACGGCCAATTAAGAAGCAACATAAATATAAAACTGATTTGCGAATTATTTCTACTGCGAATCAATGAGATACTTTTACCAAACCGAGACTTCTTTGATAGTTATACTACAGAAGAATTATTAGAACATTTAATTATTGTACCATTAAAGGGTATTAAAAGAGCTAATTGATTACCCCTTTTTTAATTTACTCCCAGTTAATAAAAGGATTTTTACTCAATTGAGAGTTGTAATATTTCACATCTCCAGTAACTTCTTTGCCTAACCAATCTGGTTTGGCAAACAGTTCATTTTCAGAATTCAATTCTATTTCAGCAACTGTTAATCCTAGATTATCTCCGTAAAATTCATCAACCTCATATACATGATCACCCAAAGGGATTTCATATCTGGATTTTTCTAAAATCCCTTTTTCACACAATTTCAATAATGCATCTGCTTCTTCTACAGATATTTCTTTTTCCCATTCAAACCTAGATGTACCGGTATCGTTAGATTTCCCTTTAACGGTTATATACCCTATATCTCCCTTTATTCGTATTCTAACCGTTCTGTTAGGATCCGTATTTAAAAAACCTTGAACAATTCGTGTTTTAGTATTTGTTCTAGCTTTATAAGCTTCAGATTTTACTAAAAATTTACGTTCTATTTCTATCATATCAATGGGTAAAACTTCTATACTTAAACTAAGATAAGTCTTAAATTGCTTATGCCCAATGAAATGCCGTTACGAAAAATTATCCATGTGGATATGGATGCCTTTTATGCATCTGTTGAAGAATTGGACAATCCTGATTTAAAAGGGAAAACCTTTGGCTGTAGGCGGTAGCGAAAAAAGAGGTGTTGTTTCAGCAGCCAATTATGAAGCTCGTAAATATGGTGTGCGTAGTGCCATGAGCGGATTTCTCGCTAAAAAAAACTGCCCGCATTTAACCTTTGTAAAACCAAGGTTTGAACGGTATAAAGAAATCTCACAAATAATAAGATCCATCTTTTTTGAATATACAGATTTGGTAGAGCCGCTTTCTCTAGATGAAGCCTATCTTGATGTTACGATCAACAAAAAAGGTAATCCTTCAGCAACTATGCTCGCCACTGAGATTAGACAACGTATTCTTGAAAAAACGGGCTTAAATGCATCGGCAGGTATATCTATCAATAAATTTATTGCCAAAGTTGCGAGTGACATTAACAAACCAAACGGACAAAAAACAGTTAACCCAGAAGAGGTAATTCCATTTTTAGAAAATCTAGACATACGCAAATTTTACGGAGTTGGTAAAGTCACCGCCGAGAAGATGTACAAGTTGGGCATATTTACCGGTAAGGACCTAAAGAATAAATCTATCGAGTTTCTCGCAGAGAACTTTGGCAAAAGTGGTCCCTATTATTATCATGTTGTACGTGGTATTCATAACAGTGAGGTAAAACCACATCGCATACCCAAGTCTGTTGGTGCAGAAAGAACGTTCAATGAAAATCTTAGTAGCGAGATTTTTATGCTTGAACGCTTAGAGCATATTGCACAAGAACTTGAAAGGAGATTAAAAAAGGCTACTATAGCTGGTAAAACAATTACACTTAAAATTAAATACAGTGATTTTACCTTAAATACAAGGAGTAAAACAATGCCCTATTTTATATCTGATAAAGACCTGATTTTAGAAACAGCAAAAAACCTTCTCTATCAAGAAGAGCTTCAAAACTCAGTAAGATTGCTTGGTATTTCTCTTTCTAACTTAAATACAGATAAGAAAACCGCCATTTTTAGACTTTTATTTAATAATCTTAAATGTTAACAAAAATTAACGGGATATACTTGTACAGCATTAATTGCTAGAATAATTTTGACCTCTTAAATGAAAAAGAGTTTTTTAAAATTTCTTATTTCTACCTGCATATTACTGTCAGGAGTATTTAGCCCTCTATTTGCATATAGCAGTTTAGAGGATTCTTCTTTTAATTCAATTGAACAATTTAGGAGTACACCTACAACTAACCAAGAATTAGTTGCACATCAAAACGCCACAATTAAAGGTAATTATGGCAATTTAGATAAGACTCTTGAAATTGAAGCAGTAGAAATTGAGGAGGAAGAAAATGAGCATTCTTTCTTGAGCAAGGAGATTGAGTACCAAAAAGCTACAGTTTCTTTCTACCTTTTATCTATACTATTCTTATTCAGTTATTTTACAAATAGCAATTCACTACAAAGGCTATTTATTTTTTTACCCACAGCAAATAGGCGCTTTGTCCTATACCAGGTATTTCGTATTTAAAATCATTTTTAGTCAAAATTCTATTTTGACGTGACATCAATTTTTAGGCATCAGCCAATTTAGATTTTTGAATCTATTTGCCTATAAATTTGTGTATCTCCGCATTTTTAAATTTCATTATTCCAATCAATTAAATATTCATTTTTATGACCAAGAGCGTACTCCTGATCGCTACTGCATGTACTTTATTTATTGCTGCGAGCTGTAATTCCAAAAAAGAGAAAATAGAAGAACACACAAAGTTTCTTATTACAAGTCCCATTAAAAAAGACACATCGATCACCAAAGATTATGTGTGTAATATTAACTCCTTTAAACATATTGAGCTTAGAGCCCTAGAAAAAGGGTATTTGAAGGAAATTCACGTAGATGAGGGTCAGTTAGTAAAAAAAGGGCAAAAAATGTTCAATATCATGCCTAATATTTATGAGGCTGATCTACAAAAAGCCAAAGCCGAGGCTAAGGTTGCCGAAATAGAATTACAAAATACCCAACTTTTAACTGATGGTAATGTAGTTTCTAAAAATGAGCTCGCCATGGCAAAAGCAAATTTTGACAAAGCAAATGCCGAAGTTTCATTGGCGCAAACCCATTTAGGTTTTACAAATATTCGCGCACCATTTGATGGTATAATGGATCACCTGCATGCACGAGAAGGTAGCCTTTTAGATGAAGGTGAACTATTAACAACATTATCGGATAATTCTAAAATGTGGGTGTATTTCAATGTTCCAGAAGCGGAGTATTTGGATTATATCATTAGCACAGATAAGGATACCAAAAAAGAGGTGCAGCTTTTAATGGCCAACAACAAAAAATTCAATCAAAAAGGAATTGTTGAAACTATTGAAGGAGAATTTAATAACGAAACTGGTAATATAGCCTTTAGAGCAACTTTCCCAAATCCCGATCAAATTTTAAGACACGGAGAAACTGGTAGCGTTCTTATGACCATACCTTTTAAAGAGGCTATGATTATTCCGCAGAAAGCCACTTTTGAAATACTAGACAAAAGATATGTGTTTGTTTTAGATCAAGATAACGTGGTACACCAAACTGAAATTTTTGTTGCTGCCGAGCTTCCTCATTTGTTCATTATAAGCAAAGGTTTGAAACAGAGCGATAGGATACTAGTAGATGGTATTAGAATGGTGAAAAACAATGAAAAGATTGAAACTGAATTTGCTGAACCAAATGAAGTGATTTCAAAATTAGCCGTCTACGCGGAATAACTAAAAACACATAAAAGATGTTCAGTAAGTTTATAAAAAGACCGGTATTGGCAATCGTCATATCGGTAATAATCGTATTCGTAGGATTGCTTTCTATAAAGCAATTGCCTATTTCACAGTTCCCAGATATTGCGCCTACAACGGTCAATATCTTTATTGCCTATCCTGGTTCTAGTGCAGATGTACTGGTAAAATCGACACTTATTCCTTTAGAAACCGCTATTAACGGTGTTCAAGATATGCGATACATTGCTTCTGATGCCACAAGTGCCGGTGAAGGTACTATACGTATCATTTTTGAGCCTGGCACAGACCCCGACCAAGCAGTCGTTAGGGTAAAAACAAGAGTGGATCAAGTAATGCCATTATTGCCCGAATTGGTGCAAAGAGAAGGTGTAATTATTACTCCAGTACAGCCAAGTATGTTGATGTATGTAAACTTGTATAGCGACAATTCTGATGATCACGAGTTGTTCTTATATAACTATGCATACACCAAAATGATTCCTGAAATTCAGAGAATTGACGGTATTGCAAGTGCTCAAATTTTAGGTAGTCGCAAATATGCAATGCGTGTTTGGTTAAAACCTGATCGTATGCGTGCTTATAATGTTTCCGCAGAAGAAATATTAAAAGCAATGGAAGAGCAAAGTATTTTAGCTCGCCCTGGTAGAATTGGTCAAAGTTCTGGTAAAACATCTCAATCTTTAGAATATGTTCTCATGTATCAAGATAGGTATGATGAGCCACAGCAGTATAAGGATATCATTCTAAAAGCAAATGCAGAAGGTGAAATTTTAAAACTAGGTGATGTAGCCGATGTAGAATTAGGCAGTGAATTTTTTGATATCTATTCTAACCTAGATGGAAAACCATCTGCTTCCATTGTACTAAAACAAACTTTTGGCAGTAATGCCAGCGATGTTATTGATGAAGTAAAAGAGAAATTAGATGAGCTTAAAAAAGACCTACCTACTGGTTTAGATTACAAGATTAGTTATGATGTTTCTAATTTTTTGAACGCATCAATTGAGCAAGTACTACACACGCTGAGAGATGCCTTTATTCTGGTAGCTATTGTGGTATTCCTCTTTTTAGGAGATTGGCGTTCAACTTTGATCCCTATTATTGCAGTACCAGTTTCTCTAATTGGTGCATTTTTTATCATGCAACTTTTTGGACTCTCCATTAACCTTATTACCCTATTTGCTCTGGTGCTCGCCATTGGTATTGTTGTCGATGATGCTATTGTGGTGGTTGAAGCGGTACATGCCAAAATGGAAGAAACGCACTTAGGACCTTATGAAGCTGTAAAGCTTGTGGTCAATGAAATAGGTGGGGCTATTATAGCCATTACGCTGGTTATGGTTTCTGTATTTATACCTATTGCATTTATGACCGGACCTGTGGGTGTCTTCTATCGGCAGTTTTCTATTACCATGGCTGGTTCCATAATTTTATCTGCCATCGTAGCGCTTACGCTAACGCCTGTTTTGTGCGCTATGATTCTTAAGAACAATCACGGCAAGGAGCGCAAAAAATCTCCTATAGATAAATTTATAGATTGGTTTAATAGAGGGTTTGAAAAATTAACGGGTAGATATGTCAAAATACTTAATAGGATTGTCGCCAGAAGAGTACTTACTTTTGGAATTCTAGGAGCTTTCTGTGTTGGTATTTTCTTTACCAATAAGACGCTACCAGCTGGTTTTATACCAAATGAAGATCAAGGTATGATCTATGCCATAATACAGACTCCACCAGGATCAACCCTAGAACGCACCAATGATGTAGCTAGAAAACTTCAGAAAATTTGTGAAGAAACCGAGGGTGTTGAATCTGTCTCTTCTTTGGCTGGTTATGAAATAATGACCGAAGGTCGTGGGTCTAATGCTGGTACCGTATTGATCAACCTTAAATCTTGGGGTGAACGTCATCACTCTGTTCATGAGATTATGGAAGAACTAGAAGAAGAAACGAAAGACCTTGGTGCCGTTATAGAGTACTTTGAACCTCCTGCTGTACCTGGCTTTGGTTCTTCTGGCGGATTCTCAATGCGTTTATTGGACAAGACCGATGGTACGGACTATCATGAATTTGAGAAAATTAACAATGATTTCATGGAAGCGTTGTCTAAACGAGATGAACTTACCGGTTTATTTACTTTCTATTCTGCCAACTATCCTCAGTACGAATTAAAGATTAACAACAAAATTGCTATGCAAAAAGGGGTTTCCATAGACAAAGCAATGGAAAACTTGAACATTCTTATAGGTAGTACTTATGAACAGGGCTTTATACGTTTTGGTAGATTCTTCAAAGTTTATACCCAAGCTGCTCCAGAATACAGAGCATTGCCTTCCGATTTAGAAAAATTGTTCGTAAAAAATGAAGAAGGTGAAATGGTTCCCTATTCTGCATTCATGTCCATGGAAAAGAAACTTGGACCTAACGAAATTACGAGGTACAATCTATATAACTCTGCTTCTATTAGAGGGCTTCCTGCTGCAGTATATACAAGTGGTGATGCAATTAATGCTATCAATGAAGTTGCAGAGCAATCATTACCGAGAGGTTTTGACGTTGCCTGGGAAGGTTTATCATATGAC
>JGI24519J20070_1000093_pt1 | contig 30888 bp, 18 predicted proteins | sample LinPmetageLP43_FD_20070 | JGI IMG/M metagenome (IMG submission 20070) | reverse complement strand
CAATACCGGCCATGCCTTTACCAATAGGAATTGTAGATAACTTCGGAATCAAAAATTCTGGAATTCCCACTTGTGATTGTAGTTGTAGTAAAGAATTGTCATCTAAAAAATGTAAAGTTCCTGTAGAGCATGAAAAATGCGCTAATGTTATTTTTAGGATGCTGTTCCAGTCTGGAGAATCTTTGGTTAATTCTGTATTAATTGTCGTTAATATTTGTTTAGAATCGCTCATTTTAATCATTATATAACATACCAAAAAATAAATTTATGGTATTAAATTCATCTAATGATAAAGGTACGTTTTATCTCTTTTTGATAATAATTATAGTTAAACGACTTTCTTTTTTCTTGGCGGTTTGCGGTAAGCATAGTATCCTAATACGGTTTGAATAGCCTTTTCAATGGCAACTCTAATAGGAAATAATTCCTCCCCTAAATTTTCATCAATAGAACGCAATTGCATGTAGTAGTTACTAATTAATGGGTAATTACTTTTAGAAGCAATGTGAGCCTCTGCATTCGCAACAGCTTCAGGTTTATTTTCTTTAATAGGTTTACACGTAACCAATTTTGGTTTATTGTTCTTATGTAACATTGCAGAGAAGCCAAAAAGTCTACAGATGAGCCCGCGATGCGCGTAATCTGAACAGAAGCCTATAGAACCTGGAGCAATTACCTTGTTTAAAACAGGGCATAGTTTATCGGAAGTATTGTTTTGTAGAAGATCAAGCCATTCTTCAGCTTCTCCATTTTTAAAAAGATGATATGCTAACGGTAAAAATTCTAATGCGGTAGCATTGATGTCCGGTTTAAGACAGCAGTTTCCACAATTAGCTACACAGCCAAGTCCTGTAGATTTTTGAAAGGAGCCCAACTCCTTGTCCAATTGATTGAAAATACGGTCTACCGCTTGGACTTTTAAGTATATCGACACTATAGGGTTTAAAGTTAGGCGAAGGTAGACTATGTTTGAATGCGGAAAACAATTAAGAAAAATTATAATGTTAAACTTAAAGATAAGCGGCAAATGAGTTAAGGTAATATATTGATGTTTAGTAAATTAAAATCAAGTATTGCAACCTAAAACTTAGAGGTCTTAAGTCTAAGCGGTTCTTGATTTTTTCTAAGATTGATATTAAATCCAATGACACCAAGAATCTGTTCTTCTTCCGTTAATACTTGAACCTCCCATTCTCCTGGGGTTACGTTAGTTTTATAAGTATAACCTCTAAAACCACCATCTCTACCACCGGTAATGTCATAACCTATATCTTCTACATTTTCCCATTCTTCAGTTTTGTTATTATACCTTCTCCATCTATGAAAAATGGATTTTTTTAAATCGGTTGGAGCAAAAATTGAGGAAAAGATATAAACACGTTGGTCTGGAGAGTAGCTGTAATTCAAATTATGTTTACGCCAAAAAACAAAAGATTTCTCTGCCTCATAGGTTACTTCATAATTACCATTGTTTAAAACAATTTCATGAGCTACAATTCCTTTATCTAATGCCAAAGGAACAGGCGGTATCAATCTTAAGAAATAAAACAGATTGATAATACCGTATATAGCTAAGATTATAGTAATCATTTTACCCAGCTTAATTTCTTTTCTTGTACTTGGACTTTTGCTATAGATAAAAATGAGTAGAATTAAGGTACTAACTAAACTTACGGCTCCGGAGATTAAGAATACGGTGGTATTTAATTCTTTAAGAAACACAGGTATCATGAAAGTGAAGAATGTGAAACTTATAAAATAGTATACACCAAATTGAAGGTATTTATTAGAAATCCTCTTTTTAAGAAATTCATTGGCTATTAGTAATAGCACTAGAATGATAAAAAAAGAGGCAGATTTTGATAGTGATACACTTCTAGAAAAATAAATAACATATGCGCTTGATAGTCCCCCAAAAAAGAACTGAATAGCGAGTGGTAAATACTCTTCATAACGCTCTAAAAATGTGTTTTTCCATTTGCCATCATCTATTAAATTGTATAGATATAGGGTAATGGATAATGAGGTCATATGTAAACATAAGACCGTTAAATCATATGTACGATCAATACGACCTAAGGTTAGGGTGTCAAATATAAATCCACCAATAAAAAATAATATTGGAGCATATTTAGAATGTTTTCGAACAAAATTTCTTAAAGCACTATTTCTATATCTGACAAGTACTTTTTTCATGTTGGTTGGAGTAATTGCGATAAAGTTACCATTATTAAAAAAAGAAAATAATCTTATTTAATTTATGATGAACGCTAAAGGTTACTCAGAAATGAAATACAATTTTAGTGCTTGGTTTCAACATAAAAATTTGGGTCGACATGTAACGTTTTTAAATTGCCATGTAACTTCTGTGTCTGCCAATCCGTATTGGGTTCTAGCCATATAGGTTTGTCATCAATATATACTCTAATAGGAATGGAGAAATTATCAACAGTGTTTGTAAAACGGTATGTTACTTTTTTACCTTTTATTTTGTATTCGAAAACAGGAATATTTACAGTTCTCAAATACTGATCGAAAAAAGGTTTTAAATCTCGGTTTAGTCCTAATCCAATTACATTTTCAATTTCGTTTGTAGTAACGGTTTTATGATAGAATTCTGAATTTAGACCACGTAAGATGGTTCTCCATTTTCTGTCGTCATTTACGATTTGGCGTAGGGTATGAAGAATGTTTGATCCTTTGTAATACATGTCTCCACTGCCTTCATGGTTTACATTATAGATGCCAATAATAGGTTTGTCATTTCTAATATTGTTTCTAATTCCCTGTACATATGCATTTGCAGCTTCAGTACCATAATGATAATCTAAGAATAGGCTTTCAGAGTAACACGTAAACCCCTCATGAATCCACATATCTGCAGCATCTTTATAGGTGATGTTATTGGCAAACCATTCATGACCGGCTTCATGTATAATGATAAAATCGAATTTTAGTCCCCAACCGGAACCTGATAAATCTTTACCTAAATATCCTTTTAAATACTGATTGCCGTACGTAACTGAACTTTGGTGTTCCATACCTAAATATGGTACTTCTACCAATTTAAAAGAATCTTCATAAAAAGGGTAGGGACCAAACCAATGTTCAAAAGCTGCCATCATTTTAGGAGCATCCTTAAAATGCTCTTTTGCTTTTTCTAAATTATCTTTTAACACATAGTAATCCATATCAAGAGCTCCTTTTTCTCCTTGATATATTTCATTGAAATGTGCATAGTCACCAATATTTACATTAACGCCATAATTATTAATGGGATTAGACACAAACCAGTTGTATGTATTCGTTTCTTTATCTACACTTCTAAGTCGCCCATTAGATACGTTCATGAGACCTTTAGGTGCTTTTACACTGATTAACATACTATCTACCTCGTCGTACATATGGTCTTTATTGGGCCACCACACACTGGCTCCTAATCCTTGGCAAGAAGTTGCGACGAAATCTTTACCATTTGCATCTTTTTTCCATGAGAACCCTCCGTCCCAGGGAGCTCTGACAGCTTCTTTTGGATGACCGGAATAGGTAACAATAATTTCATTGAACTCACCCTTTATCTGCGGTTTTATCAATTGAACAAAATGTGCATTTACATTATGCACCACCTCAAGCTCTTTACCGTCTTGCGTAACATTTTCAATAGTCAAAGGTGGTTGTAAATCAACTTGTAAAATTTGATGAGGTTCTAACACTTTATAACGAATAGTATTGGTTCCGCCTATAAATTTATCGGTAGGGTTCACATCAATATCTAGATGGTAATAATTTAAGTCCCACCAGACACGTTCCGGAGTAATACTACCTCTAAGCGTATCTTGTTTCGTAAAAGTTTGGGCCTGTGAGAATGAAAAAATCCCAAGGGTCAAGGCAACTAATAATTTTTTCATGTACAATAGATTTATGCTTATCTAAATATTCCATTAGGAAAAACAACAGGACTTTCAAATCCGTTTTCACCGACTGCAGAGACACCAAAGAAGAAATTATCGATAACAATATACCTTCTAAAGTAAATTCTGTAACATCACCAACATATCTGCTATAATCCCAAGTTGGGGAGGTGGTATCTCTCCAATAAATTTTATATCCTTTAGCACCATCAACCTTACTCCACTGAAATTTGGCTGCCGGCTTAACAATTCCGCCAATTTTAACGGTTTGTGGAGCAGGAGGAGCCCAAGCAATAGAAGCTAGGTTTATGGCGTTTACGGCCGTTAATTTAGCTGCATACTTAAAATTAACATGCTCTAGAACATCACCATAAGCTATACCGTCTTCAACACGAATATCTTGATGTTGTTGGGTGTAGTTTTCGTGAGCTTCCATAATACGAATACCAGGAAAACCGGCATCATTAAATGGTCTGTGGTGACCACCGCGACCAAAACGATCTAAACGATAAATCATCATCGGGTTCATTTCTGGCATATACTGCTTCACATTTTTATGAACGTAACGTGCTAGTTGTCTTGATATTCCATCAACTTCACCACCATAAAAACGACGCGCTTTACGTTGCTCTTCAGTTTCGGTAGGTGGTACAGGTTCAGAGAATATTCTAAAATCCACATTACTGACAACTCCGTCTACGCCTGTAATATTACCAATCATATCATTATTGAAAATACCAATAACTTCCCAACCTTTATCCTTAGCGTATTGTGCAATTCCACCACCGCCAAAAAGACCTTGCTCTTCACCTGAAAGTCCCATATAAATGATACTATTCTCAAATGTATATTTAGAAAGTACACGAGCGGCTTCTAATGTACCGGCCATACCACTAGCGTTATCATTTGCGCCTGGTGAATCATCTGTAAAATTGGTAGGGTCACTTACTCGAGAATCGATATCTCCGCTCATTATAATATAGCGATTAGGATATTTCGTCCCTTTTTGAATAGCAAGTACATTAACAACTTCTACATCTTTAATAATACGGTCATTAGCACCTTTTTTTATTAAATCCTTTTGAAAGAAAACGTTTAGACAGCCCTTGCATTCGGCAGATGTTTTTTCGAATTCACCTTTGATCCATCTTCTTGCGGCACCAATACCTCTTGTTGTAGAAACGGTATCACTTAAGGTATGTCTAGTTCCAAAATTTGCAAGTTTGGTTACATCTTTTTCAATACGCTCAGCAGATACGGCGTTGATAATATCATAGATACGTTGATCCGTTTGCGCTGTTAATGTTATAGCTGATGTTAAAAAAGTAAGCAGTAAAAATTTTTTCATATTCAATTATATTAAGAGGTAAAGTTAGTGAGGTAATCGGTTTCTAAATTTAAGTAAAATAAAGGGCTGACCATAATTTGATATGCAAAACTACATTTAATACAAAACTTTTTTTTGAATTGGATAGCATTATGATTGACCGTAAAATATAGAGCTATAGGAGAAATTAGGTTTTGAGTTTACTTCGTTTTCTTATTTACTAAATAATAAATCCCAATTAATGGACCAATTGCTAAAGGAATAAATATAAGATCAATAGGAATAATCGATTGAAGTGATCCTAGAAGCTGTATACTGATTATTGTAATGGCAAAACCGATACAATTCACTAGCGTTAGAGCTGTACCTTTTAATTCTGGAGCTACCGCCGAGGCAACCAAATTTGAGAATTGTGGAGAATCTGCAGTTACGGCAATTCCCCAAATGCACCAACCTGCTAAGAATAGATATAAGGGAAGTGAAAATAGGAGAGGAGAAACAATACAAAGAAAGCCTGATATGGTCAATGCCATTAATGCCACCTTTTTACTTCCAATTCTTTGAGATAGAATGCCCCCAAATGCACAAGATATACCACCTAGTGCAATAACAATTCCGGACCATAAAGCGACTGAAATAGTACTGTTAGTTTGTGTGGCAAACCATTGTATGGCAACTGGGGTAAATGCCCAAAATGCATATAATTCCCACATATGTCCAAAATAGCCGAATGCAGCTTTTCTAAATTTATAATTTTTAAAGAGCTTAGGCCCAGCATCTAATTTTAGTATAGAACTTGCAACTCTAAATGGACCGTGAGGAACTAGAATAAATAGCAATACACCACCTATAACCGTTATTACAGAAGTTAGCATAATGACATTATTAGGGTTATTTACCCAAGGCGTTCCTTTAATTAAAAAAGGAAAGGCAGTACCAAGAACTAATGCGCCCACTAAAAAACCTAAAGCTTTACCCAGTCCTTTTTCATAATAGTCCGCGGCTATTTTCATTCCCACAGGATAGATTCCCGCTAAAAAAAAACCTGTACTGAACCTGGCGAGTAGTAAAGAAGATACAGTTAGTTGTGGTAGGATCAATGTTAGATTAGAGATAGCTGCGAGCAAAGCGCAAACCATAAATACTTTTGAAGGTGAAAATCGATCCGCAATCATAAGAATGCCGAATAGCAAGGTACCGATGATAAATCCGAATTGTACCGATGAAATAACATAGCTAATAATTTCAGAACCAAAATCTAATTTTTTGGTCAAGGATTCTAAAATAGCATTACCTGCAAACCAAGTAGAAGTACACGCAAATTGAGATAGAATTATTATGGGGAGTATATGTAATTTTTGCTTCAATATATCATTGTAAAAAAGTGACCCTTGCTATTTTACCGTTTTCTATTTCATATATGCCAATAGCACTAAAAGATTCGCCATTGGCAGTTATATTTTCTTCATCAATAACCTTGTTACCAATTACAATTCTATTTTTTACCGAACAATGTAAATCGTTTGTTGTTTCAAAAAAGTCGCTATAACCTTTTCTCATTTCTTCAATACCTTGGGTTCTTAGTTCGCCATTAGCTCCATAAACTTTCACATGTTCAGCAAATGGCTGTAAAAATGCATTTATATCTCTTGCGTTATATCCATCAAGTTGTTCTTGAACAATAATTTCTGGATCAATTTTTGTTGCAGTATCTTTTATAAAAGTCATGCTTTCAATGAAGTTGTCAACTTCATAAATGGCAACTTGATGATGCTGATTTCCGTTTATTGTAACCACCTCTTGATCTATGACCGTTTGCCCTACATGTATTCTAGATGCCACCTTAGCCTCTATAGCAGGTGTTCTTTTGTAGAAAGCTTCGTAATTAACTTTTAGTTGCTGTCTACCCATGTATAAAGTATCCATTGGAAAATTCTTGACAACGACATCTTTTGAAAAGCAGTTCGCAAATGCATTAATATCACGTGCGTTGAAAGTTTCTACTTGCCTGTCTACAATTATTTTAGGAGAATCTTTAGATACAAAACTCAAGTGATTTCTAAGCGGATTTACTGCCAGGCGTGAAATACCATTCACGTCTTGATCTTTAATCTTAAATTCAAATTTCCATTCTTCATCTGAAGATGGATTAAAAGATAAAATAGAGGTGTCGTATGCTGTAATTAAATCTCCATTTTCAGTCCAACACACATCTTCAGAACCTCCCATTGTAGCAATTAATTCTTCGGATTTTAAGGTAATAGGATCTAATGATCTAATAGTAACAGAATCATCTGTTTTTGAAATGTAGCTTACCAAATTACTATTCGGAATTTTATGCAACGACCTACCTACATTTTTCTGAACGGTATAGTTGGTATTAGCTTTAAGGTTAGAAATTACCAAATCCATTCGATTTTCAATTAAAACCGTGCACACAATAATATCACTTGAAAACCAAACGTGATAACCCACTTTTAAATCTGGTAATATAACTTCTGATTCGCCAGTATTTACGTCGTATTCATAAAGTCTTTGCAATCCATCTTTATCTAATCGGATAGCCGAAATTGCATTTTTACTGGGAATTCTTAACGGTGAATATTCACTCCCATTTGGTGTGTTGGTAAGCCATATTGTACTATTGTCCTTTATATTGTAGAGCGCAACATCTGTTTGATTATTTCTTGTAGATGAAAATAGTATATTATCATTATCAAAAAATGAGGGCTGATTATCATAGCCCTCATTTTTTGAAATATTTATTACAGAATCAATTTTTAAAAAATCATTTTCCTGCTTTAATTCTGCTAAATACACTTCTGTACTTTGCTGAGCAAAGACATTTAGACAGCAACAAAAACTTAAAAAGATGGTAAAATGATTCTGTTTCATGTCTAATTGTTTAAGGCTATTTAACTAGCGTTTCTCGGCAAATCTCTTTAAGATTTCACGAACGTTCTTTGTGTTGTCAACAAAGTATTTTGCTTGAGTTTTTTGACGACCAACCTTTACAGTTACCGAATCTTCTGGTAATTCTTGAAACATAAACTCATCTGTCCAATCATCACCAATAGCGAAAACAAAATCATATTCTTGCTCCGTATAAACACGCATAGATGCACGGCCTTTGTTTACATTGCTACTTTTAATTTCCATAACCTTATTACCATTCAGAATACTTAGATCATCGTTGGCAATTAAACTCGTTAGCACCGTGTTTAGTTCAACTGATCTTTTCTTTCCGAAATCTGGATCCGTTTTTCTGTAATGCCAAGCTAAAGAATAATTTTTCTCTTCAATGAAACTACCAGGCGTACGATCAACAAACGATTCTAGCACTGGTAAAATTTTCTCCATCCAATCTTTCTTAACGGTTTCAAGCATTCTAAACTCTTCTCCTCCTTGAGAAATCCATACACCGTGTTCAACGATCATGTTATACTTTTTAGGTAAGAACCACTTAGTGAATGTTTCTTTATCCCTTCCGCTAATTAAATACATATCTGTATTTTCTTGGGAAGAAATCTGGTCTAGTAATTCATATAATGCTTCATCAGGAGCAGCTTTTTGTGGGTCATTATGAAAACCTGCCAACGTACCATCGTAGTCTAAAAATACCAGTCTTCTTTTAGCTTTTTCATAATCAGTCATTACTGTATTCAAGAAATCTACAGATAATTTCCTGGTTTTAGAAGTCTGATCTTTTTCTTTTTGTCCAACTAAAGAATTCATAAAGTCATTTGCCCATTTCTCGACATTATAACGCTCTAATCTCTTTTGCAACAAAGTGTTTCTAGCTATTTGTTCTTCTTTAGGCATATTAATAGCTTCATTTAACGAATCTGCTATTTGTTCAAAATTATTAGGATTAATAAGAAGTGATTCATTCATTTCATTGGCAGAACCCGCCATTTCACTAAGAATTAAAACTCCTGTTTTATCTGTTCTTGTGGCAATGTATTCTTTAGCGACCAAGTTCATACCATCCCTAATAGGAGTTAACCAAGCAATATCAGAGGAGGTGTAAAGATCTATTAAGTTTTCAAAAGGCATAGATCGGTAGAAATACCAAATAGGTGTCCAGCTAACGGTAGATAACTCTCCGTTAATACGACCTACTAGCTCATCAATTTCACGTTTTAATAATTGGTATTGTGGAACATTGGATCGAGAAGGTACCGCAAGTATAATAAGGCGTACTTTTTCTTTGTATTGCGGGTACTTGTTTAAGAAGTATTCAAAAGCTTTAAGTCTTTTTGCAATACCCTTGGTATAGTCTAAGCGGTCAATAGATAGAAAGAACTTTGCATCTGGTGCAGATTTTTTATGTGTATCTAAGCGCTTCTGTAAGTCAGATTTTTCATTTTCACTGCGTAGTGAATGTTCTTTGGCCGCGTCACTGAATTTTTTATAATCAATCCCCATCGGAAAAGAGTCTACTTTAATAACCCTATCCTCTAAATAAATATCATTAAAACTAACCTCTAAACCTAATAGCCTGCGTACAGAGCTTAAAAAGTGACGTTCGTAATCATAAGTGTGGAAACCTATTAAATCTGAGCCCAAAAGTCCTAATAACACCTCACGCCTCCAAGGAAGTGTCCTAAATATCTCATAAGAAGGAAAAGGAATATGTAAAAAGAAGCCAATTGATATATCTGGTCTTTCTGCTCTTACCATTTGTGGAACTAGCATTAACTGATAATCATGTATCCAAATAGTATCTTCATTATCTGCCTTTTCAAGAATGGCATCGGCAAATTTCTGATTTACCGCTTTGTAAATCTCCCAGCTTTCTAATTCAAATTCAGAATATTCTAAGAAGTAATGGAACAAGGGCCATATGGTTCTGTTACTGAATCCATAATAAAAACCGTCCACTTCTTTTTCCGTAAGATTTACTTTAGAAGAGCCGTGTTCAGCAAGGGCAGTATCAATTTTAGGAATCAATTCTTCGGGTATTTCTTCATCTGTCAATCCGCTCCAACCAATCCAAAGGCTATCTCCGCCAGAGTGCACAGATTTCATTCCGGTAGCCAAACCACCTACACTTGGTACTGCGGTAATGCTTCCGTTGCTAATTTGTAATTGTACAGGTAGTCTATTTGAGATAATGATAGTTTTAGCCATAAAAGAGTATTTTTTGCTACTTCTTGATAATTATTTCTCTAAATTTCGGCAAAAAGGAGGGTAATACCAATTGAAAACTCATATGAATTAAGATTTTTATTGAATGGATAATTTAGACTACGGAATAATAGGGAATTGCAGAAGTGCAGCATTAATTTCAAAGACAGGAAGTATCGACTGGTGTTGTTTGCCAGAATTCGATAGTCCGTCGGTTTTCGCTAAACTATTAGACGAAGAAATTGGCGGTAGTTTTGAAATAAATGTTGATGATAGCTACACAATCACTCAAAAATACCAGCAGTATACAAATATATTAATCACATCTTTCAAATCTGGGGAAGACCATTTTGAAATACATGATTTTATGCCAAGGCATCGTAAAGAGGGGAATACCTATTATTCACCACCAGAACTGATACGGTATTTTAAACATATATCGGGTAAACCTTCGTTATCTGTTTTGTATGATCCAAAGCTTGAATATGCCATGGGTACGACCGAAACTTTTATTAAAAAAGATTTTATAGCTAGTCTTACACATGATGTAAAATTTGATACGGTATTTTTATATACTTCATTTGATAAAGAGTCCGTTGTAAATAGAAGTACGTTAGAACTTACGCAAGATGAGTATATGCTGATGGGCTACAATGAAAAATTGTTGTTGCCAACCACAGAAAGGGCTTATTTAGATTTACAGAACACCAAAGTATACTGGTTGAACTGGTCTAACTTGACACCTACTTATAAAAAGTTCAATGAAGAGATTTCAAGAAGCGCATTAACCCTAAAGTTATTAAGTTATGATAAAACAGGAGCTGTTTTAGCTGCTGCAACTACTTCATTACCAGAAACAATTGGTGAGGTACGTAACTGGGATTATCGTTTCTGTTGGATTCGTGATGCATCAATGGTAATAAAAGTAGTATCAGAATTAGGCCATAAGAATGTAGCTAGAAGATATCTACAGTTTATTATTGATTTGATACCTGATAAAGCAGAGAAGCTGCAGATTATGTACGGCATCAATAAGGAGAAGAAATTAACCGAAGAAACGTTAGAACATTTATCTGGTTACAAAGGTTCAAAGCCTGTACGTATTGGTAACGCAGCATATCATCAAAAACAAAATGACATTTATGGTATTCTAATGGATGTTATTTATGAGCAAATGGTGAAATTTAGTGTCGATATTGATAATGGTGAGGATTTATGGGCGATAACAAAGGGAATCGTTTGGATCGTAAGCAATAATTGGAAAGATGCCGATAAAGGTATTTGGGAGTTCCGAACAGAAGACAGACATTTTACGTTCTCAAAAGTACTATGTTGGACAGCTTTAGACCGTGCTATTAAGGTAGCGGAAATGTTAGGCAAACAGCATAAAATTGACAAATGGGGACCAATTAGAGAAGAAATCTGGAAAGATATTTACGATAATGCATGGAACGAAGAAGTAGGAGCATACACACAATCTTATGGTTCTAAGGAACTAGATGCTTCTGTATTATTAATGGAATCTTACGGATGTGTTGATGCGAAAGATGAGCGTTACATAAAAACCGTAAATGCTATTGGAACCGAATTAAGTAATGATGGTTTACTTTATCGTTACAAGAACGAAGATGACTTTGGATTACCATCATCATCATTTACAGTATGTACATTTTGGTACATAAACAGCCTTTTTAAAATAGGAGAACGCAAAAAAGCATTGGAGTATTTTGAGCGATTATTAAGTTATAGTAATCATTTAGGTCTCTTCAGCGAAGATATTGATTTTAAGACTAAAAGATTACTTGGTAATTTCCCTCAGGCATACTCACATTTAGCATTAATTGAGTGTGCTATTAACTTCTCTAAAAAAGAGAGTGAAGATGAAATGATGGAGTCGTTAAGAGAATAATTAGTTGCTAATATAAGCCTTGATTTTATTGATTAAGGCTTTAAAATGTACCTCTGTTGTAAATGGGTTCATTACAGTAATACGCATGTAAAACATGTCTTTAAGCTTTGTTTGAACGATATAAAATTCGCCATCTTCCAAAAGAAGTTGGCGAATTTTTGCATTTAAGACATTGGTGTTTTCTGAACTCATACTTGGTGGACAGTATCTAAAACAAACAATATTCGACATTGGTTTTAAAGCCAATTCAAAATTTGGTTCTTCTTCAATCAATCTTGCAAAAAGAGCTCCCATGTCATAGAGATGCGTAACATTTGCATCAAATACCTCTTCGCCATAAAGTTTTAAAAGTGTAAACCAATGAATACTCATCATGTTCTTGGTACATTCAAAAGTACGTTTACCTGAATTGTACCAATCTTCATGCTCAGAATCTGAAAGTAAATAATCCGCTTTTTGACTAAAAGTGGTTTTAGCATTTATTTCTTCTTTATAAAGTAGGGCAGTAGTAAGGGCGGGCATCATCATCATCTTGTGTCCGTCAATAACAACAGAATCTGCTTGGTCAATCCCCTTTAAGGTGTGTTTGTATTTATTAGAGAATACTCCGGCCCCACCATGAGCTCCATCTGCATGAAACCATATATTATGTTTTTTAGCAAAAGCACCAATGACCTCAAGATTGTCAAATATCCCTGTGGCTGTAGAAGGAGCACTACCAACTATTGCAAATATTTCAATACCCTTGTCTTTTGCTTGCTTAAATTTAGACTCTAATAAATCGGTATTCATGCTAAACTCTTTGGTGACAGGAATTTTAATAATTCCATGTTCTCCTAATCCCATTATCCTAGCAGCGCGGTCTACACAATAGTGAGCTTCTTCGCTAACCATGATACCTAATTGTTTTTGGTTACCATCATTCCAAATATCTCTTTTTGTTATAGCTTTTCGGGCACTTAATAGAGCGGTTAGATTTGCTAAGGTTCCACCAGAAGTTAGAAATCCACCGGAAGTATTGTTATAACCTATTTTATTACATACCGTTTCAATGACCAACCTTTCAATTGCATTAGAAGACATACCCATTTCATATACAGCGGTGCCATTGTTAAGTAATGCACTTATTAATCCTGTTAATGCGGTGATAGGAGCAGGCGGACTCACTTGATGCCCCATATAATGAGGGTGATGCACATAAGTGGATCGTTTTATAATTTCCTGGAACATGTCTTTACTATCACCATCTGATAAGAATGCTTTCCAGAACTGTAATTCCTTTTCCGGTTCGTTCCAATTGATGGCATTTCGTGAAGTATCGTTCAGCTTATTCTCTAAATGAGAAGTCAATTGGTCTATAAGACTGTGACCATTCGTATTAAAATCTGAAGTATTATAAACCTGTTCCAGTAATTCTTTATGCATGGTCTAAAAATAGTCGCAATAACTATGTTTACCAAACAAAAAAACCGCCCCAATTGGGGGCGGCTTAGTATTCAAGTTACCAAACAACAAAAGGTAATCTGAATTAGTCAAAGGTGTACCCGTTGTCAGCTGAAACCTTATCGGCAATTTGTGTGCGCAATGCAACAACATTAGGGTAATTAGTATATTTTGTGAAACGTTTAAGTCCCATTAACATCATTCTTTGCTCATCACCTTCGGCAAAAGAAACGATTGCTTCTTTACCTCTTCTGATGATAGTTTCTGTAGCATTGAATAAGTATAATCTTGACATAGCAATTTGCGTAGCCTGTGCTTCTTCGCCAAAACGTTTAGCATTTTTCTCTGTACGTAACAAAGCAGATTCTGCCATGTATACTTCAATAAGAATATCTGAAGCTGCTAACATTAATTGTTGNTGATTTTCTAACTCAGGACCAAATTTCTGAACTGCAGAACCGGCAACCATNAANAAAACCTTCTTAAGTCTTTTTAAGATGTCTTTCTCCTCTGCAAATAATTCTGAAAAATCAGGAGCGTCAAAAGAAGGAATACCCATTAATTCTTCNCCAACAGCAGTTGCAGGGCCTAAAAGATCCACATGACCTTTCATTGCTTTTTTAACTAGCATACCTACTGCTAACATTCTATTGATTTCGTTAGTACCTTCATAAATACGGGCAATTCTTGAATCTCTCCAAGCAGATTCCATAGGTGTATCTGCACTAAAGCCCATTCCACCGAAAATCTGAATACCTTCATCAGTAGTATTTTGGCAATCTTCTGATACGGCTACCTTAAGAATAGAACATTCTATAGCGTATTCCTCAACACCTTTTAATTCAGCTTCCTGATGTGTATTACCTTCAGCTTCACGAATAGCGATGCGGTCTTCTATATTTTTGGCGGCACGGTAACTTGCAGATTCATCAACATAAACACTAGTGGCCATTTCTGCAATTTTAGACTTAATTGCACCAAAATTAATTATAGGAGTTTTGAACTGAATACGTTCATTGGCATATTTAGTTGCCTCGCCAATAACTCTTCTCTGTGCATCTAAACAAGCAGCAGCTAATTTAATACGACCCACATTTAAGGCGTTCATTGCAATCTTGAATCCGTTTCCTCTTGTAGAAAGCATATTTTCTACAGAAACTTTAGTTTCGTTAAAGAAAACCTGACGTGTAGAAGAAGAATGGATACCTAATTTCTTTTCTTCGTCACCTAAAGTTATGCCATTACTTGGGTCGTTTTCAACTATGAAACCTGTAATATTCTTGTCATCTTCGATACGGGCAAAAACGATAAACAAATTACAGAATCCTGCATTTGAAATCCACATTTTCTGTCCTGTAATATTATAAGATTTACCATCTTCAGAAAGAACGGCTTTAGTTTTTCCTGAATTTGCATCAGAACCAGCACCTGGCTCAGTAAGGCAGTAAGCGCCAAACCATTCTCCAGAAGCTAATTTTGGAACATATTTTTGTTTTTGTTCTTCAGTACCATAAAGTGTAATTGGCATAGTTCCAATTCCTGTATGTGCACCAAAAGCAGTACTGAAAGAACCAGTAGCACCAGAAATATAATCACATACCAACATAGTAGAAACAAAACCCATTCCCATACCTCCATAAGATTCCGGTACGGCAACACTTAATAGACCTAATTCACCAGCTTTACGCATGGTTTCTTCGGTAAAAGCATAGTCTTTCTTTTCAAAACGTTCCCAATGTGCCCAAAGTTCTCTATCAACGAATTCCTTGGTGCTTTCACGCATCATACGTTGTTCTTCATTTAAATCTTCTAGTGTGAAAACATCTTCACAATTGGTTTCTTTAACAAGGAATTGACCTCCTCTAAGAATATCTTTATTTGCAGCTTCTGTACTCATGTTGTTAATAGTGTTTAGTATAAAATGTTCGGTATAAAGCATTTAGATAATACTAAATACCAACTAATAATGTTATTTTAAAAATTCAAATATTCCGGCAGCACCTTGTCCAGTACCTACACACATGGTTACCATACCGTATTGTCCTTGCATGTTTCTCTTTCTCATTTCATCAAATAGCTGAACAGATAATTTAGCACCTGTACAACCTAATGGGTGACCTAAAGCAATTGCGCCACCATTTACGTTAACGATATCTTGGTTAAGATTTAATTCTCTCATAACGGCCAATGATTGAGAAGCAAATGCTTCATTTAATTCAATCAAATTGATGTCATCTTGTTTTAAACCAGCTTGTTTTAAAGCTTTTGGAATTGCAGCAACCGGACCGATACCCATAATTCTTGGCGGTACACCGGCAGCGGCATAATTTACTAAACGAGCAATAGGTTCAAGATTTAATTCTTTCACCATGTCTTCGCTCATTACCATTACAAAAGCAGCACCATCACTCATTTGTGATGAATTACCTGCTGTTACACTACCACCAGCAGCAAATACAGGTCTAAGCTTATTTAAAATGGCTGTTGAAGTTCCTGCTCTTGGACCTTCATCTTTGTTAACAGTATATTTTTTAGTCGCTTTTTTACCATCTGCACCAACGTAGGTTTCTTCAACTTCAATAGGTACTATTTGATCTTGAAAACGATTTTCAGCTTGTGCACGAAGTGCTTTCATATGAGAATTATAAGCGAACTCATCTTGATCCTCACGAGAAACATTAAATTCATTTGCTACAGCTTCTGCCGTATTTCCCATTCCCCAATAGTAATCTTCATGACCGGCTTTAACTACATCATAATTTAATTCCGTTTTATAACCTGTCATAGGAACAGAACTCATGCTTTCAGCACCACCTGCAATAATACAATCTGCCATTCCCGACTGAATTTTTGCTGTTGCTATACCAATTGTTTCTATACCCGAGGAACAGAATCTATTTACTGTTACACCGGGAACATCAACAATATCAAGTCCCATTAAAGAAATGAGACGTGCCATGTTCAAACCTTGTGAACCTTCTGGCATTGCATTACCCACAATTACATCATCAATTCGTTTTTTGTCTAAATTCGGCAACTCCTTCATCATGTATTGAATGGTTTCCGCTGCCAACTCATCGGTACGCTTAAATCTAAAGACCCCTTTCGGAGCTTTCCCTACCGCTGTTCTATATGCTTTAACTATATATGCTGTTTTCATTTTTAATCTTGCTTTTGGCTTTCAGCTTTTGGCTGCTAGCATTTAATTGTTGTTAAGTTAAGACTGCCATTAACTAAGGGCTAATGGCAAATAGCTTCGTAAATTAATTACGTAACGGTTTTCCGGTTTTCAACATATGCTGAATTCTTTCTAAGGTCTTTCTTTCTGTACAAAGTGAAAGGAAGGCTTCTCTTTCTAAATCCAACAAGTATTGTTCGTTTACTAATGTTGGTTCAGATAAATCACCACCGGCCATTACATAGGCAAGTTTATTAGCAATTTTCTTATCATGTTCACTTATGTAATGACTAGCTTCCATAGAGTCTGTACCTACTAAGAACATACCCAACGCTTGCTTACCTAAAACTTTAATGTCTGAACGTTTAACTGGTTGCGTGTAACCCTGCTCTGCCATTAATTTTGCATAAGCTTTGGCAGTAGCTATTTGACGGTCTTTATTAACAACAACGACATCTTTACCATGTTGTAAAATACCTAAATCAAATGCTTCATAAGCCGAAGTGGATACTTTTGCCATACCAATGGTTAAAAAGTATTCTTGCAAGACATTTAATTCTACATCATTCTTTTTGAAAGTGTCTTGAGCGCGAACGGCAAATTCTTTAGAACCACCACCGCCAGGAATAACCCCAACGCCAAATTCAACAAGACCAATGTACGTTTCAGCAGCGGCAACCACCATATCTGCATGTAAGGACAATTCACATCCACCACCCAGTGTCATGCCGTGTGGGGCAGAAACAGTTGGAATAGAAGAATAACGCATACGCATCATTGTATCCTGAAACATTTTAATAGCCATATTAAGCTCATCATATTCCTGCTCAACCGCCATCATAAAAATCATACCGATGTTTGCTCCAACAGAGAAGTTCGCGGCTTGGTTACCAACAACCAACCCTTGAAAATCTTTTTCGGCCATATCGATAGCCTTATTTAATCCTGCTAAAACATCACCACCGATAGTGTTCATTTTAGACTGGAACTCTACATTTAAAATACCATCGCCTAAATCTTCAACAACAACACCGCTATTTTTAAATACTTCTTTAGATTTTCTAATGTTATCTAAAATGATAAATGAATCTTGCCCAGGAATTTTTTCCATGGACTTCGATGGAATATCATAGAAATATGTGCTTCCTTCTTTTACGGTATAAAAAGAATCTTTACCACTGACTTTTATATCTTGAACCCAAGCAGCAACTTCTAATCCTTCTGCCTTGATAAATTCAAGACCTTTTTCTAAACCAACGGCATCCCATATCTGGAAAGGGCCATGTTCCCAGCCAAAACCGGCTTTCATGGCATCGTCAATTTTATAAAGCTCATCTGTAATTTCAGGTATTCTATGAGAAACGTAAGCGAACAATTGTCCGAAACTCTTACGGTAGAATTCACCAGCTTTATCTTTTCCGCCAACTAAAACAGAAAAACGATCAACAACCTTATCAATTGTTTTCGTTAACTCTAAAGTGGCAAATTTCGCACTCTTTTTAGAACGATAATCCATCGTATCTAAATCAAGTGTCAATATTTCTGTTTTACCTTTATCGTCCTTAGATTTTTTGTAAAATCCTTGACCTGTTTTACTTCCTAACCATTTATTTTCCATCATAGTGTCGATGAAACCTGGTAGTTTAAACAAATCGTGACGCTCATCGTCAGAACAATTATCGTAGATTCCATTAGCAACATGTACTAAAGTATCTAAACCAACCACATCAACAGTTCTAAATGTAGCAGACTTAGGTCTTCCAATTACGGGACCAGTTAACTTGTCTACTTCTTCAACGGTCATATCCATATCCTTAACCATGTGGAAAAGGCTTTGAATACTGAATATTCCTATTCTATTACCAATAAAAGCAGGCGTATCTTTAGCAATTACAGATGTTTTTCCTAAATATTTTTCACCATATCCATTTAAAAAGCTCAAAACATCAGCATCCGTTTTAGGACCAGGAATGATTTCAAAAAGTTTTAAATAACGAGCTGGGTTAAAAAAGTGGGTACCACAAAAATGTTTTTGGAAATCTTCACTTCTTCCTTCAGACATGAATTTGATAGGAATACCTGAAGTGTTAGAGGTAATAAGTGTACCCGGAGTACGGTACTTTTCTAAGTTTTCAAAAACTTGTTTCTTGATATCTAAACGTTCAACAACAACCTCAATGATCCAATCTACTTTAGATACTTTAGAAATATCATCTTCCATATTACCAGTTGTAATACGGTTAGCAAATTTTTGGTGGTAAATAGGTGATGGTTTAGATTTTAACGCTGCCGCTAAAGAATCATTAACCATTCTATTACGAACAACCTTGTCTTGTAAGGTTAGACCTTTTGCTTTTTCTTTGTCGTTAAGTTCTCTAGGAACAATATCTAACAATAAAACCTCTACGCCAATATTTGCAAAATGACAGGCTATACCGCTACCCATAATTCCTGAACCAATTACCGCTACTTTTTTAATGTGCTTGTTCATGTACTTTATGCTGTATTAATTTGATAAGTTGTATTAATATAATTTCTTGTCTGCAATTAATTTATTAATGGCATCTGTTACTTCAAAAAAGTTTGCTAATTTCTCTTCAGAAACCTCTTCTTTAACCGCCTCATTAAATCTTAGAACTGTATTTTTTGAATCGTTTCGTTTCTCTAATCCAAAATCAGTTAAATAAATAAGAACACCTCTACCATCGTTTGGATTCGGTTTTCTTAAAATTAAACCTTTCTGCTCCATGCTTTTTAAAATCCTAGAAAGACTAGTAGCTTCCATTCCCATTTTTGGCCCTAATGAAGTTGAAGGTGTACCAGTTTTTGGATCAATGCTCAATAAAGTAAAGCCAACAGCCATAGTAGAATCAAAATTCTTTGCTTCTTCATTATACATTCTAGCTACCGCTTGCCATGTAGCTCTCAACGCATAATCTATCGTTGCTTCTTTCATACTAAATTAGTTGGATACCAAATATAAGAAAATTTATTATGCATGCATAATAAATTAATGTAATTTTTTAGTTACTCAGGTGTTACTAAAGTAATTAAGGTAGGCTTCTTTTAAGTTCTTAGCTAAAGCATATAATATTGTGTAGAAATATACTAGGGGTAGAATTTTATAAAATCCAAATGTTTGTATTATTCTGATTTTAAATATTTTAATGAATAAAGACCATTAAATAAAATAAGCACTGAATAAAATATCATTACTGAAATTCTGTCCAGTGCTTGTAACTGTTATCAAATATTTTAATTAAAACGAACAATTCTAATGTTCGTAAATATCATTATAAAGTGAAATATACTTTTCTTTAATAATTTTCCTTTTTAATTTTAAAGTAGGAGTAAGGTGACCACCTTCTATGCTCCAAGAATCTGGCGTAAGTCTAAACTGCTTCACTTTTTCCCATTTGGCAAATTTCTCGTTAGCTTCATCAATTTCTTGCTGGTATCTTGTTAATACCTGTTCGTTTCTAATTAATTGAGTATTATCAGAAATATTGATATTGTGTTTTGATGCCCATGCTTGTAGGAAATCAAAATCTGGCTGAATTAATGCGGCAGGCATTTTTTCACCTTCACCAACTACCATTATTTGCTCTATAAATCTAGATTGTTTAAAACGGTTCTCTAATAATTGAGGGGCAACATATTTACCGCCAGAGGTTTTAAACATTTCCTTTTTACGATCTGTGATTTTTAAGTGGGGCAACATATTTACCGCCAGAGGTTTTAAACATTTCCTTTTTACGATCTGTGATTTTTAAGAATCCGTCACTATCCAATTCTCCAATATCACCCGTTAGGAAATAGCCATCAACAATAACCTCCTTGGTTTTTGCTTCATCCTTATAATATCCCAACATAACTTGGGGTCCTTTAATACATATTTCTCCATCTGCAGCAATTTTCACCTCGGTTCTGTCAATAGGTTTACCAACACTACCTATTCTAAATCCGCCATCACGCATATCGTTTACAGAAATAACAGGAGATGTTTCAGATAAACCGTAGCCTTCCATTAATCCAAATTCAGCAGCATTGAAAATTCTTGATAGTCTTGGCTGTAATGCGGCACTACCAGAAGCTATTAGACTAAGATTTCCACCTAGTCCTTCTTTCCATTTACTAAAGATTAGTTTACGTGCTATGGATAATTGCGTTTCATACCACCAGCCGTTTTGACCGTATGGTTCGTATTTTAAGCCTATTTCAACAGCCCAAAAGAATAGCTTCTTTTTTATTCCCGTAAGTTCTGTTCCTTTAGCGTAAATTTTATCATATACTTTCTCTAAAAGTCTAGGAACCGCAGTCATTACATGCGGACTAGTTTCTTTTAGGTTGTCGCTTATTTTTTCAAGAGATTCTGCATAGTATATTGTTACACCTCTAAATTGGTATAGATAGATTAACATACGCTCATACACATGGCATAAGGGTAAAAAACTTAATGCCTTTGTTTCTCCATCAACAATAGGAAAACGTTTAGAACTTTCAATTGCATTGCTTACCAAATTGGAATGAGATAGCATTACACCTTTAGGTCTGCCTGTGGTGCCCGAAGTGTAAATTAAGGTTGCTAAATCGTTAGGGTTAACCGCGTTCATTAACTCTTCAACTTCATGTTGGTTTGAAGTATCGGTACCTAATTCTAAAACTTTTTCCCAATTATCACAGTTAGATAGTTCATCAAAAGAATAAACATTTTCTAAACTTTTTACTTGATCTTTAATTGCAGTAACTTTTTCATATACCTCTCCACAAGAAACAAAGCAGAATTTAGCTTCAGAATGATTAAGAACATAGGCATAATCCTCTTCTGAAATAGTAGGGTATACTGGTACATTTTGTGCACCTAACTGCAGTATGCCAATATCCATAATATTCCACTCCGTTCTATTGGTAAGTGATATTACGGCAATCTTGTCATTTGGCTTTACACCAAGACGTAAAAGACCACGACTAATAGCGTTAGCCTTGTTTATATATTCTTGAGTGGAGGTACTTATCCACGATCCATTTTTTTTTGACACCAATGCCTTATCTAAGGCATGCTTTTCTAGCTGATAATATGGAAAGTCAAAAAGACGGGTTACTTTTTGCATACTTGATTTCTAATAAGTATTGCAAAATAGCGAAAGAACTCGATATTTTAAAATTGTATTGTTAAATAAAATGCCATCTCATTACAATATCCACAATTATAGGACAACAACTTGTAAGTCCGATATTTTAACCATTTGTCTACAATAAATTGTAATTGAACGTGTTATGTATACAACTTAATTGTTTGTAGGAAAATTCCTTATTCAATTTATTTAGGTTTGTATAAAAAATTTAAATCTCCCAAATCGTAGGAAATATGCAAAAAAACTACACGATTATTAATTATTTACGATCTATCGCACTTATGTATTTCACTTTTACAAGTTGGAACATGGATGCGCAATCAGAACCATTCAACTGCGATTTTAACGCTTATCTATTTCAATATAATGATATTTATGCCCTGGATTTAGCTTCTGGTAGTTCCTATCTTGTAGCTGAAAATATAACACCGGGCAATGTAAATGGTGTAGGGTATAATTCTACTGACGGTTTTCTATGGGGATATTTATCAACCCCATCAAGTACGATAGTGCGAATTGGAAACGATTATTCAGTTGAACAATATACTATTCCTGACTTGCCATCTGGTAACAAGTATGTTGGTGATATTTCAACAGATGGTGTTTATTATTTTAAAGCTGGTGGTTCTTCCTACTACAAAGTAGATATTAATCCAGAATCTGATACCTATTTAGAATACTTAGGAAAGTTTAGTTTAAGTCAAAGCTTATCTATTGCAGATTGGGCTTTTAACGCAGCCGATAATATGCTGTATACGGTAGAGGGCAAAACTAATACATTATATAAAATAGATCCAGAAACCGGTATTGTAAAGACCTTGGGGGTAGTTCCTATTCTTGAAGGATTAAGTTACACTTTTGGTGCTGTTTACTTTGATGTAGATGGTAATTTTTATATTTCTGCCAACCAAACTGGTTCTGTTTATAAGATTGATCAAGTTCAAAATATATCATTAGGTGTAATACAATCTAATATTTTTGCATTTGGTCCTGCAGCATCAAGTAATGATGGGGCACGTTGTCCTACGGCTCCTGTTCCGCAAGAAGATTGTTTAAATGGAGTTGACGATGATGGTGATGGGCTAGTAGATTGCGATGACCCTTCATGTTCTGGTGTTGCCGCTTGTCCTGTAATTGTAACTACTTCAAGTGCAAACAAAGGTGGTTTAGAGAGTAATGATAGATTAGCCAACTTAATAAGTAAGAGAAATTATAACAGAGCAAAAACGAACTATGTTTTTGATAAGTTAAATGCTAAAAAAATAGTAAAAAGCACTTTCTATGGATTAAGCGCTAAAACAGATGTCAATAATATTCCTTTAAATACACTGGTGCCTTTGGGTGTTGTTGGTGAAACAAGTACAATAGAATCATCTCCAAGCGATTTGTTAGATTTGACGAATGCTTCAGATATCTATTCTGTTGACTACCTAAATGGTACTGAAAATTTAGGGTCATTAATGGTTATTAAAACAGATAACAAGGTTTATGAGCATAGTAAGTTTATTTGTGATCGTTTTCTAGGAGCTCAATTGTTATCAGTTTCGAATATTCAATTACGAGAAAAAGATTTTATTAAATCAATTATTAAACAACCTGATGGTAGTCTTGAATTTGCTTTGACATTTTCGGCAAGAGTAAATACAGATGAGAATTTCACAATAGAATCTCATTGGAATATTGATGCGTATGCAAGTGATACGGGGTATTATAATTTTCAAGTATGGTCAAATTCGGTAGATGATCTTTTATTACTTGCCGATGAAATCTTAAATCTATTAGAGGTTAATTCAGAAATATCACAATACAATGGTTCTACACCACCGCCGGTATTTGTTAAGTCTGCCAGTTATAAGAACGGGGAAGTTTTGTTGAACCTAGTAAATAACAATAATTCTAAAAGTATAAATTTAGAAGGAGGTTTAAAACTTACGGAAACTAGTGGTACAGAAGTGTTAGGTGTGACTGCGGATATTGATGGTTATTTAGATTCTGTTGCCTTAAAAACGGGAACATTGTTCGATTTGGGCTTTAGAATTAGCGCAGGTTTGGGCACAACACCAGATGATTTATTTGTAGCCGATGCACCATGGGGCTTAGATGATTCTGCAGAAGAAACAACTGTAGCTATTTATGAGGTGTTACCTGCAGCCGGTCCGTATGTTGGGGATGGCTATCCTATAGAAAGAAATATTAAGTTACAAGGCTCTACCAGTAATTACTTGGGAGTATACCGTGCTTTGAATCCAAGATTTACGGCAGTTGATTTAAGTGATTATAATAAAATAAGCTTTGAGGCGAAAGGAACAGGTAGCTTAGATGTGCAACTTATAAAGGGTGACGGTTCAATCTATAAAACAACTATTAGTTTAGAAAGTGAAATGGATGAATATACATTATCTGACACAGATTTTAAAAATGATGTAGATGCGGGTACTGATTTCTCTGATATAAAAGTACTTTCTTTTAATCTTGTTGCGGAAAATGGATATTCTGAAGAAAAATCGATGGATTTACAGAATATAGATTTTCATAATCGTGAACCAGGTCAGGCTTTTGTGGATACTGATTTAAATAAATCTGTAGTATATCCAAATCCAATGTTTGAGAGTACAAGTTTATATTTTTACGAAGAAAATGCAGATAGCTATCAATTGGATATTTACTCTTTGAGCGGTAGATTACTTGGAAACCACCATATGGAGGGTGAAAGTATAGTAGGACAGAATGAAATAATTATAGAAAGAAAAGATCTATCTCCTGGATTATACTTATACAAGCTACAAAACAATAATGAGAAAACATGGAGCGGTAGATTATTGGTTAGATAATACGTTTTGGTTGTAAAAAAAGCTGTGTACCCCAGACATGGGAGTGCACAGCTTTTGTGTTTCTCTATAGTTTAAGGTGATTATTTCTGATTAACAATCCATTCTTTAGCATTTTTAAAAGCTTCTAACCATGGAGAAACTTCGTCGTTTCTGTCTGCTGGGTAATTTGCCCAGTTCCATGGAAAAATAGAACGTTCAATATGTGGCATAGTTACTAGATGGCGACCCGTTTTATCACAAAGCATAGCGGTATTGAAATCACTACCATTAGGGTTTGCCGGATAACCTTCGTAACCATATTTAGCTACAATATCATAATTCTCTTCAGATAGTGGTAAAGCAAATTTCCCTTCACCATGAGAAATCCACACGCCAAGTTTACTTCCTTCTAAAGATGAAAGCATAACTGAATTGTTCTTTTGTATTTCTACAGAAGTAAAATTACTCTCGTGTTTATGAGAATCATTATAGGTCATTTTTCCATGAGACTCGTGTTCCGGATTGATCAGGTCTAATTCCATGAACAATTGACAACCATTACAAATACCTACCGATAATGTGTCTGGTCTAGCAAAGAAGTTTTTAATAACTGTATTTGCTTTTTCATTGTACTTAATGGCACCTGCCCAGCCTTTTGCGCTACCAAGAACATCAGAGTTAGAGAACCCGCCAACGGCACCTAAAAATTGAATATCCTCTAGATTCTCACGACCAGAGATTAAATCGGTCATATGAACATCCTTAACATCAAACCCTGCTAAATACATGGCATTTGCCATTTCACGCTCAGAGTTACTTCCTTTCTCTCTAAGAATCGCGGCTTTTGGTCGCGTTCCGTTTGTTGTTTCAGAACGATTAGGTAAAATAATAGCTGCAGAATTCAAGAAATTGTACTGTAAAGGTTGAACCTTATAATTCTCGAATCTATCCTTCGCTAAGCCTTTTGCGGTCTGTTGATTATCTAGTAAATATGATGTTTTAAACCAAGTATCTCGTAAAGTTTCTATGTTAAGTCCCATTTCCATACCATTATTTCTAACAGTAAGTGTAGCTTCATTTATAACTGTACCTATTTTCTTAGCTTCAATATTTTTAGATGCAAAAATTGACTCAATGCTATCATCTTTCGCTTGCAACACGATACCTGCATTTTCAGAGAACAAAACTTTAATTGTATCAGCTTCACCTAAACTTGTTAAGTCAAGGTTTGCGCCTAAGTTAGTGTCAGCAAAACAAAGTTCTAATAAAGTAGTAATTAAACCGCCAGAAGCAACATCGTGTCCAGCAACAATTTTATCTTCTTTAATTAAATCTTGAATAGTATTGAATACCGTTTTAAAATATGCGGAGTCAGTAATTGTAGGAGTCTCGTTACCAATACTATTTCTAGTTTGAGAAAAAGATGAACCACCTAATTTGAAACTGTCTTTAGATAAATTGATATAATAAATTGACCCAGCATTTTTCTGTAAAACTGGCTCAACTACTTTTGTAATATCACTACAATTACCAGCAGCAGAAATAACTACGGTACCTGGAGATATAACATCACCATCTTTGTATTTTTGCTTCATGGAAAGCGAATCCTTTCCTGTAGGAACGTTAATTCCTAAATCGATAGCAAAATCTGAAACTGCTTGTACAGCAGTATATAAACGGGCATCCTCTCCTTCGTTTTTACATGGCCACATCCAGTTAGCAGATAGGGAAACAGACGCTAGTCCGCCCTTAAGTGGAGCCCATACAAGATTGGTCAAAGATTCTGCAATACTATTTTTACTACCTGCCGCAGGGTCAATTAAAGCAGAAATAGGGGAGTGCCCAATACTTGTGGCAATACCTTCTTTTCCTTTGAAGTCTAAAGCCATAACACCACAATTGTTCAGAGGTAATTGTAAGGGACCAACACATTGTTGTTTTGCAACACGTCCGCCCACACAACGGTCAACTTTGTTGGTAAGCCAATCTTTACTGGCTACGGCTTCCAATTGAAGAACGGCATCTAGATAATCATGGAAAAACTCTAAAGAATAATCTGCATTAGCATAATTACGAGCTATCGTGCTGTCTGTCATTACAGTTTTTGGAGAGCTGCCAAACATATCAGAAAGCGCTAAGTCCATAGGTTTTGCACCATTAGTCTTAGATTCGAACGTAAAGCGGTCATCACCGGTAACATCACCAACTTCGTACATAGGCGAGCGTTCACGGTCTGCAATTCGTTTTAATAAATCCACATCTTTTTTACCGATAACAAGACCCATGCGTTCTTGAGATTCGTTACCAATTATTTCTTTGGCAGATAGGGTAGGGTCACCTACAGGTAACTTGTCTAAATCTATTTTTCCTCCTGTTTCTTCTACTAGTTCAGACAAACAATTTAGGTGTCCGCCAGCACCATGATCATGAATAGAAACGATAGTATTTACATCACTTTCTACCATGCCACGAATAGCATTCGCAGCTCTTTTTTGCATTTCAGGATTTGAACGTTGAACAGCATTCAATTCTATTGCAGAACTAAATTCGCCCGTATCTGCACTAGAAACAGCAGCACCCCCCATACCTATTCGGTAATTGTCGCCACCTAGAATTACGATTTTGTTACCAGTTTCAGGTTTGTCTTTTATAGCTTGTTCAACTTTCCCATAACCAATACCACCAGCTTGCATGATTACTTTATCATAACCTAATCTTCGTTGACCGTGCGTAGCCGAAGTCTTATTTTCTTCTGATGAATCGAAGGGAGTTGAAGCTTCGTCATATTCAAACGTAAGTACAGAACCAGAAATTAATGGTTGCCCAAATTTATTTCCAAAATCAGAAGCACCGTTAGATGCTTTGATTAAAATATCCATGGGAGTCTGGTATAACCAATCTCTTTCTTTCATTCCTTTTTCCCAAGGTCTTTCTTTTTCTAAACGAGAATAGGCTGTCATGTAAACAGCTGTTCCTGCTAAAGGAAGAGAGCCTTTGCCACCAGCTAAACGATCACGGATTTCGCCACCTGCACCAGTTGCAGCACCATTGAAAGGCTCAACAGTAGTTGGGAAGTTATGTGTTTCCGCTTTTATGGAAATAACCGAATCAAACTCTTTTTCTTGATAAAAATCAGGTTTATCTGCTGTTTTAGGAGCAAATTGAACCACTTTTGGTCCTTTTACAAAAGCAACATTGTCTTTATATGCGGAAACTATATCGTTAGGAAACTCCTGTGATGTCTTTTTAATAAGTTTAAAAAGTGAGCTTGGCATTTCTTTACCATCAATGACAAAAGTGCCATTGAATATTTTGTGTCTACAATGTTCTGAGTTCACCTGACTAAAGCCGAATACTTCAGAGTCAGTTAATTTGCGACCTAATTTATTGCTGAGGTTTTCAAGGTAATCTACTTCCTCGTCATTTAGAGCTAATCCTTCTTGTTGATTAAAAGCGGCAATGTCCTCAATATTCAAAATAGGTTTTGGAGCTACATGAATATCAAATATCTCTTGGCTTAAAGAATCATATTTCTGAGAAATCATAGGGTCAAACCCTATAAATTTTTCCTCAATAGCATTGAATTCTTCAATTCTAATTATGCCAGCAACACCCATATTCTGGGTAATTTCTGTAGCATTTGTACTCCATGGAGTAATCATGGCAGCTCTTGGACCAACAAAAAAGGCGTCTAGAGACGCCGCATTTATTTTAGGTTGGTTGCCAAACAACCATATAAGTTTACTTATATCTTCTGATGAAAGTTCCTTAGCGGTCTGTACCGCAAAAACCTTTTTGCTAGGTTCCCCAAAAAAGTGAATCATTATAGTGTGTCTGGTATTGATTTTTAAAGTACAAAATTAAGGTTTTACTAGTTAAGATTTACGGGAAATTGAAACACTTTTAAACAGAAATTGTTAATGAAATTAGTGTGATTTTGTTTTACCTTTATCACCAAAGATAATTAAGTTATATAAAGTGTTACTTTATGGTATTAAAACTAGATTTTTGTAATAAATGCTATAATAGTATGTTTGTTAGACTTAATTTAATTTTAGTTATTAATTAGTGAAATTGTTGATATTAGAAAAGTAAATAAGAATGGCAAAGCAAAAAAATGATACACAAGCACTTGAATATTGTATGGATATGATTGGCGGAAAGTGGAAACCTGTTATTCTTTATCATATATCAAAAGGAACAAATCGTTTCAATAAGCTTTTTACTGAAATAGAAGGGATTAATCGCCAAATGCTTAGTAAGCAGTTGAAGTCTTTGGAGCGGGCTGGAATACTTGATCGTACATTATATGGGGAAATTCCACCAAGGGTAGAATATACGTTGACACCATTAGGGAAATCATTGCTTCCGGTCGTTAAGGCAATGACTAGTTGGGGGCAAAAACAAATGGAGAAGAAAGTAGAAATACCAGTGGCGCCAGAAGTTCAAAAAAATCAGCAATTGCCACTTTTTTAAAACTATAATACTAACTTCTTATAGTTTATAAATGTGGATTTTATGACCTTATAAAATACTATTACCATAAAATAGAGTGCTCAGGTTTTGAATTAGATAAAAATTGGTTGTTTACGCACGCATAACGGTCAATTTATGTAACTTTTAGCAACTAATTCAAAAAACCACCATGAAACAAAAAACAACACTATGTACTTTTGCATGCTGTTTATTAGCCTTAAGTGGCTTGTATTCACAAAAGAAAAGATCAAACAAACAAATTGAAAAATTAAAAACGGAAGTCGCAGCCATTGTAGAGGAGAATAAAAAACAATCTCAAGTAATGGTAGACAAGATTTTTAGTTTTTCTGAACTAGGATTTCAGGAAATAGAATCTTCTAAATATTTGACCGGAATTCTTGCTGAGAACGGATTTGAAATTGAAAATTCCATTTCAGGTATTCCTACAGCATGGTTTGCTACTTGGAGTAATGGCGAAGGACCTACAATTGCTTTGGGTAGCGATGTGGATTGTATCCCAAAAGCCTCTCAATATCCAGGCGTGGCTTATCACAAGCCCATTGTAGAAGGTGCTCCAGGGCATGGTGAAGGTCATAATTCCGGTATACCAATGAATATTTCTTCTGCACTGGCAGTGAAGAAAATTATGGAACGTGAAAATATTGGCGGTACATTACTAGTTTGGCCGGGTATAGCCGAAGAATTGGTAGCTGCAAAAGCATGGTATGTAAGAGATGGTCGTTTTGATGATATAGATATGTGCATTTTTACTCACGTAGGTAATAATTTAGGTGTGTCTTACGGACCTACAAGAGGTACAGGTTTAATATCTGTAGAATATGCCTTTGATGGCGAAGCGGCACATTCTGCTGGGTCACCATGGAGAGGTAAGAGTGCTTTAGATGCTGCCGAGTTAATGAATGTTGCTTGGAATTACAAAAGAGAACATTTACATCCTTTAAAACGTTCTCACTCTATTTTTACCGATTCGGGAGATCAGCCCAATGTAGTGCCTTCTAAAGCGGCTATTTGGTTTTATTTTAGAGATATAAAATATGAGGGAATCATGGAAATGTATGCTATGGCAAATGATATGGCCAAAGGAGCGGCATTAATGACTGGTACTACTATGACCTCTAAAGTTTTGGGTACGGCATGGCCACGTCATTATAATAAGGTGATTGCAGAGACCATGTATTCAAATATTAAAGAAGTGGGCTTGCCAGATTGGTCAGAAGCTGATCAAAAATTAGCAAAAGCTGTGCAGGCAGAAGTAAATTCAGAAAAAATAGAAGGTTTACCTTTAGAATTAGATAATTTAGGACTTCCGGTTATTGAACCAATTAGTGGTGGATCAGATGATATTGGAGATGTTTCTTGGAAAGTGCCTACGGTTACGTTGAGGTATCCATCTAACATTCCTGGATTGCAAGGTCATCATTGGAGTAATGCTATTGCTATGGCAACTCCAATTGCGCATAAGGGAGTTGTAGCAGGGGCAAAGGTAGAGGCAATGACAATAATAGACTTTTTGTTGAAGCCGGATTTAATGAAAGGTGCGTGGGATTA
>JGI24519J20070_1000091_pt1 | contig 31119 bp, 28 predicted proteins | sample LinPmetageLP43_FD_20070 | JGI IMG/M metagenome (IMG submission 20070) | reverse complement strand
CGAATCCGTCATTTACATCCGAACCTTCGTATCCATCGTCAAGACCATCACCGTCCGTATCTATCCCTGTATAGGTCTGGTCGGCAATACCATCAAAGTTAAAATCGTTGCCCTCATTATTATCAGGTACAGAATCATTGTCACTGTCGTTGTCCAAATAATCCACATTGTCCGTACCGTCAGTATTCACAGGTGTAAGTCCAGAGGGATATGCACTGTTAACGCCATCGTTGGAAGCATATGTTGCGGCATCGTCATCATTTGGAGCTATATAGCCCGATGTGGTCTGTGCCTCTACATTATCAGGTATACCATCGTTATCCGAATCAATATCCAAATGGTTTGGCTTACCGTCATTATCGCTATCCAAAGAATCGGTCAACGGGTCGTTGTCACCATCCAGGTTTGGGTCTTCTACCGTATCCAATATACCATCATTATCATCATCTAGATCGGCACTGTCAGGAACTCCGTCACCATCAGTATCAGGACCTGGGCTGTCAGGATCTAAATAATCCGGAGTACCATCGTTATCACTATCGTCATTGGTTGGGTCGCCATCATTGTTCGCATCCTCGTCTGGTGTTTCTATTCCATCACCGTCATCGTCCAGGTCCCTATAGTTCACATCNTCGGTGCCATCCGTATCAGGTAGATCGTTCGCCGGGTCGTCGATCTCGTCGTTAACGTCGAATCCGTCATTTACATCCGAACCTTCGTANCCATCGTCAAGACCATCNCCGTCCGTATCTATCCCTGTATAGGTCTGGTCGGCAATACCATCAAAGTTAAAATCGTTGCCCTCATTGTTATCAGGTACCGAGTCATTATCACTGTCTAAGTCTCTATAATCAGGTTCTTCATCAGAATCAGTGTTAACCATTTCCACGCCCTGATTTCCTGAACCCTCATAAGCATCATCCAGACCATCTTTATCACTATCTAGGCCACTAGGAGGCACATAGCCACTAGTTGTCTGTCCTTCAACGTTATCAGGAATACCATCATTATCCGAATCTAAATCTCTATAATCTGGCTTAGAATCTTCATCTGAATTATACTGTGGCTCAATTCCCCCCTGACCATATACTTCATCTAGACCATCACGAGTACTATCAATACCATCAGGTGCGACATAATCTGCAGTTGATTGAGCTTCATAGTTATCTAAAATCCCATCATTATCAGAATCAATATCATGAAAATCAGGAATTCCATCACCATCAGTATCGATAGGACTTAATCCATCTTCATACGAATCATCAATACCATTATTATTATTATCACCAATTGGAGGTATATACCCTTCAGAAGTTTGCGCTTCAACTTTATCTTTAATTCCATCATTATCAGAATCAAAATCCCTATAATTAGGATATTGATCATCATCTGAATTAATAGGGATTATTCCAAAACCAAAACCACCTTCATAAGCATCATCTAAACCATTTTGGTTTACATCAAACCCAGACGGAGGGACATATTCTAAATATGATTGAGATTCTATATTATCTCTAATACCATCTATATCCGAATCATAATCCAAATAATCAGGAATTACAGTTTTATCTGAATTAATAGGAATTATTCCAAAACCGTAAGTTCCCTCATAAGCATCATCAAGACCGTTATTATTACTATCTATACCGGAAGGAGCTACATAACGTATGGTGCGCTGAGCTTCATAATTATCTAAAATACCATCTCCATCAGAATCAATATCTAAATAATTCGGAATACCATCACCGTCTCTATCAGAAGGATTGGTCAAATAATTATTATCCCCATCTTCATTTTGGTCTTCTACAGTATCTAAAATACCATCATCGTCCTTATCAATATCCTCTGATGACAGTTGAAAAATCTGAATCGAAGCATATTTCATATTCGAATCAAATGCAAAAATTTGTATTCCATAAAGAAAAATGATTGAAAAAAGAAAAGAAAATCTTTCGGTATGAAAACCGTTAATTTTTATAAAAGTAATTTTACCCATAAGTGTTAGTGTTTTACTAATCACCATGGCATAATAGTAGTGTTTTTTATCATCATATATAAGAAAGTGGGGCAGTCTTATTAAAACGATGCTAAGATATATTATAATTGAATCAACTCAAATTCTTTTTCGATTAACCATCAAATCAATAAGACAATCGGTTAAAAAACTAGGTCAAGTACTTATTAATATTTAACATTTGTACTATCTACGATAATTACAAACTAAAAGACTATTCTACTTGAATAATATCTTATTAATTTCAAAATAATATTCATTCAATTGATATGAAACATTCAAAACTATTGAAAACCTAAAACTATCATTTAGTAATCTTAAATGTTAAGAATTGAAATTATCTTACTTTTGCACAAATTTTGTATATGACCTTTAAGCAAGAAATAGAACGCAGAAGAACCTTTGGAATAATTTCTCACCCAGATGCAGGTAAAACTACATTAACTGAAAAATTATTACTTTTTGGCGGTGCCATACAAGAAGCTGGAGCTGTTAAGAATAATAAAATCAAAAAAACAGCTACAAGTGATTTTATGGAGATTGAAAGACAAAGAGGTATTTCTGTGGCGACCTCAGTTCTTGCATTTATTTATAAGGATAAAAAAATTAATATATTAGATACTCCTGGTCATAAGGACTTCGCTGAAGATACTTTTAGAACTTTAACTGCTGTAGATAGCGTAATAGTCGTTATAGATGTTGCAAAAGGTGTGGAGGAACAAACCGTAAAACTAGTTGAAGTTTGCCGCATGCGTAAAATACCAATGCTGGTATTCATTAACAAACTAGATAGAGAAGGTCAAGATGCTTTTGATTTACTAGATGAATTAGAACAAAAATTAGGTCTTTCTGTAACTCCACTAAGTTTCCCTATTGGAATGGGATACGACTTTAAAGGAATTTACAATATCTATGAAAAAAACATCAACCTATTTAGCGGTGATAGTAAAAAGAATATAGAAGAAACGATTGCCTTTGACGATGTAACCAATCCTGAATTAGATAAAATCATTGGTAACAAAGCTGCTTCCGAATTAAGAGATAATCTAGAATTAGTTTGGGGAGTTTATCCTCCATTCAACAAAGAATTATATTTAAAAGGTGATCAGCAACCTGTCTTCTTTGGTTCTGCATTAAATAATTTCGGAGTAAGAGAATTACTTGATTGCTTTATTCAAATCGCCCCTACTCCACGTTCTAAAAAAGCTGAAGAGCGATTAGTTGAAGCAAATGAAAAAGAAATGACAGGATTCGTCTTTAAAATTCATGCCAACATGGATCCTAAGCACAGAGATCGACTTGCTTTTATAAAAATTGTATCCGGTACCTTTGAAAGAAACAAACCTTATTTACATGTTAGACAAGGAAAGAATCTAAAATTTTCTAGTCCGAACGCCTTCTTTGCGGAGAAAAAAGAAATTGTAGATATTTCATATCCCGGAGACATTGTTGGTTTACATGATACAGGTAATTTCAAAATTGGAGACACGCTTACACAAGGAGAAAGCTTACATTATAAAGGTATACCAAGCTTTTCACCAGAGCATTTTAGATATATAAACAATGCTGACCCAATGAAGTCTAAGCAACTTAACAAGGGTATTGATCAACTTATGGATGAAGGTGTTGCCCAGCTATTTACTTTAGAACTTAATGGACGTAAAGTAATCGGAACTGTTGGCGCACTCCAGTTTGAAGTTATACAATATAGGCTAGAACATGAATATGGAGCTAAATGTAGTTATGAAAATTTTAATGTATACAAAGCATGTTGGGTAGGTACCGAAAATAGAAAAACAGATGAATTCAAAGAATTTGAACGCGTAAAGCAAAAATTCTTAGCAAAAGACAAAAAAGGACAATTGGTATTTTTAGCAGATTCTTCATTCTCACTTCAAATGACACAGCAAAAATATCCATCAGTAAAACTACATTTCACTTCTGAATTTGAATAAAAAAAGCCCAACTTAAAAGTTGGGCTTTTTTTATGCTTCTCCAGTTGGACCAAAATTAATTGGTATGGATGGTTGTTCATAATCCTTTATAGTACCATTAGCTTTTTCAAAACGTTGCACGTTATCGTTTAGCGCTTTTAAAAATTTCTTAGCATGTTGAGGAGTTAAAATTATTCTACTCTTCACTTTTGCTTTTGGCGCACCTGGCATCATACTTATAAAATCAACCACAAATTCAGATACTGAATGATTTATAATCGCAAGGTTAGAATATATACCCTCGGCCATTTTTTCATCCAACTCAATATTAATCTGTTTTTGATTAGGATTTTTGCTGTCACTCATATTTAAAATTTTATAAAAAAATAACCCTCAAATAGAATTTGAGGGTTATAATAAATTTAGAATCTTAATGCCTCTTTACGAGCCATAATTTCATCATATTCTTCTTTAGATCCAACGATAATACTATCATAGTCTCTCATACCCGTACCAGCCGGAATCTTATGACCAACAATAACATTTTCTTTAAGACCTTCTAACGTATCAATCTTACCACTTACAGCAGCTTCATTTAATACTTTAGTAGTTTCTTGGAAAGATGCAGCAGAAATAAATGATTTCGTCTGTAATGATGCTCTAGTTATACCCTGAAGTATTGGAGTTGCAGTCGCTGATACAGCATCTCTTGCTTCAACCAATGCCTTATCACCACGTCTCAACAAAGAATTCTCATCCCTTAACTCACGAGGAGTTACAATTTGACCAGGTTTTAGGTTATCAGAATCACCCGCTTCCATTACTACTTTCTTACCAAATATTTCATCATTCTCTTTTATGAAATCATCTTTGTGAATCAATTGATTCTCTAGGAAGATGGTATCACCCGGATCTTGAATTCTTACTTTACGCATCATCTGTCTAACAACTACTTCGAAGTGCTTATCATTAATTTTCACACCTTGTAGTCTATAAACTTCTTGAACTTCGTTCACCAAATACTGTTGTACAGCAGACGGACCTTTAATTGCCAAAATATCTTCTGGAGTAATAGAACCATCTGATAATGGCATACCAGCTCTAACATAATCATTTTCTTGTACTAAAATCTGATTAGAAAGCTTTACAAGATATTTCTTCACCTCACCTAATTTAGACTCAATGATGATTTCTCTATTTCCTCTTTTGATTTTACCGAAAGAAACAACACCGTCAATTTCAGAAACAACAGCTGGATTAGATGGGTTTCTTGCTTCGAATAATTCTGTAACTCTAGGAAGACCACCAGTAATATCACCTGCTTTAGCAGACTTACGTGGAATCTTAACTAAAATTTTACCTTCCTTAATCTTGTCACCATCATCTACCATAATGTGTGAACCTACCGGCAAGTTGTAAGAACGTAAAGTTTCTCCTTTTGCGTCTTGAATCAATAAAGTTGGAATCAACTTCTTGTTTCTAGATTCAGAAATTACTTTTTCTTGGAAACCAGTCTGTTCATCTATTTCAACTTGATAAGTTACACCTTGCTCTATATTTTCATAAGCAATCTTACCAGGGAATTCAGATACAATAACACCGTTATATGGATCCCAAGAACAAATAACATCTCCTTTAGTAACTTTAGCACCATTCTCAACAAATAACTGAGAACCGTAAGGTATGTTACTAGTACTTAAAGTTATACCTGTTTTACCATCAACAACTTTTATCTCACTTGTTCTAGAGATTACAATTTCAGCTGGTTTACCATCTGAACCTTCTCCTGTTACTGTTCTTAAATCTTCAATTTCAGCTATACCTGAGAATCTTACCTCTAACTTATTATCTTCAGAAATGTTACCTGCAATTCCACCTACGTGGAATGTTCTTAATGTAAGTTGTGTACCTGGCTCACCAATTGATTGCGCAGCAACAACACCCACAGCCTCACCTCTTTGTACCATTTTATTGGTAGAAAGGTTTCTTCCATAACATTTAGCACATATTCCTTTATCCGCCTCACATGTAAGTGCTGAACGTACTTCGATTTTTTCTATCGGAGAAGCTTCAACTCTCTTCACATCAACTTCCATAATTTGCTGACCAGCCTGAAGAACTAATTCTTCTGTCATAGGGTTATATACATCATGTAATGATACACGACCTAAAATTCTTTCCCCTAAGCTTTCAACAATCTCTTCATTCTTCTTAAGCGCCTGTACTTCGACTCCTCTAAGAGTTTCACAATCCTCAGTGTTAATTATAACATCTTGAGACACATCAACCAATCTTCTTGTTAAATACCCAGCATCTGCTGTTTTCAAAGCGGTATCTGCAAGACCCTTACGAGCACCGTGTGTTGAAATAAAGTATTCCAAGATAGAAAGACCTTCCTTAAAGTTAGAAAGAATTGGGTTCTCAATAATTTCACCACCACCGGCAGTAGATTTTTTAGGCTTAGCCATCAAACCACGCATACCAGTTAACTGACGAATTTGCTCTTTAGAACCCCTTGCACCAGAATCAAGCATCATATACACTGAGTTGAAACCTTGCTGATCCTCACGGATACGTTTCATAGCCAACTCTGTCAATTGAGCGTTAGTTGATGTCCAAACATCAATAACCTGATTATATCTCTCGTTATTGGTAATAAGACCCATGTTGTAGTTAGCCATAATACCATCAACTTGACCATTGGCCTCACCGATCATATCCATTTTTTCAGCAGGTATAATAATATCACCTAAACTGAATGACAATCCGCCCTTAAAGGCAAAATCATAACCCATGGTTTTAATCTTATCCAAGAAAGCAGCCGTTACTGGAACACTTGTAACTGCTAAAATATCACCAATGATATTTCTTAAGGCTTTCTTATTAAGAACTTGGTTAATATAACCTGCAGCTTCTGGTACGTGATTATTAAATAATACACGACCAACGGTAGTAGGTATAATTTTATAAACCAACTCACCTTCTTCATTGAAATCTTTTGCTCTAACTTTTATACCTGCATTAAGATTTACCATGCCTTCATTGAAAGCAATTTCTACCTCTTCAGCCGAATAAAAAGTTAAACCTTCACCAATCACCGGAACTTCTGGTGTTGATTTACGCTCTTTGGTCATGTAATACAGACCCAAGACCATATCCTGTGATGGTACCGTAATAGGTGATCCATTCGCAGGGTTTAATATGTTTTGAGAAGCAAGCATTAATAACTGAGCTTCTAAAATTGCCTCTGGTCCTAATGGTAAATGAACCGCCATTTGATCCCCATCAAAATCCGCATTAAATGCAGTACATGCTAATGGGTGAAGACGAATCGCTTTACCTTCTATTAATTTAGGTTGGAATGCTTGGATACCTAAACGGTGCAAAGTAGGTGCCCTGTTCAATAATACTGGGTGACCTTTCAATACATTTTCCAAAATATCCCAAACTACAGGCTCTTTTTTATCTATAATCTTCTTAGCAGACTTTACTGTTTTTACAATACCTCTTTCAATCAGTTTTCTGATAACAAATGGTTTGTACAATTCAGCTGCCATGTCTTTTGGAAGCCCACATTCAAATAAATTCAATTCTGGTCCAACAACAATTACCGAACGTGCAGAATAATCGACACGCTTTCCAAGTAAGTTTTGACGGAAACGACCTTGCTTACCTTTCAATGAATCAGAAAGAGATTTCAAAGGTCTGTTAGATTCTGTTTTTACAGCTGACGCTTTTCTCGTGTTATCGAATAAAGAATCAACAGCTTCCTGAAGCATACGTTTTTCATTACGTAAAATAACTTCTGGAGCTTTAATCTCTACCAATCTTTTAAGACGGTTATTACGAATAATTACTCTTCTGTAAAGATCATTTAAATCAGATGTTGCAAATCGACCACCATCTAATGGTACTAATGGGCGTAATTCTGGTGGTATAACCGGAATTACTTTCATTATCATCCACTCTGGCTCATTTTCTCTATTTTCTTGAGATTCTCTTAAAGCTTCAACAACTTGTAAACGCTTTAAAGCTTCCGTTTTACGTTGCTTTGAAGTTTCTGTATTTGCTTTATGTCTAAGCTCAAAAGAAAGTTCTTTAAGATTTATTCTACCTAATAAATCAATTAAACACTCCGCTCCCATTTTAGCAATAAACTTATTTGGGTCAGAATCTTCTAAATATTGATTTTCTTGTGGAATAGTATCTAAAATATTCAAATACTCTTCCTCAGTTAAGAAATCCATTTTTTGGATTTCTTCACCTTCAGGACCTTTAGCTATACCAGGTTGAATTACTACATAACGTTCATAGTAAATAATCATATCCAATTTCTTGGACGGTAAACCTAATAGGTAACCTATTTTGTTAGGTAAAGAACGGAAATACCATATATGAGCAACTGGTACTACCAAATTAATATGACCTACGCGGTCTCTACGTACTTTTTTCTCCGTTACTTCTACTCCACAACGGTCACATACGATACCACGGTAACGAATACGCTTATATTTACCACAAGCACATTCATAATCTTTTACAGGACCGAAAATACGCTCACAGAACAAACCATCACGTTCTGGTTTGTGAGTTCTATAGTTAATTGTTTCGGGTTTTAAAACTTCACCTCTAGACTCTGCCAAAATAGATTCTGGCGAAGCTAATCCTATTGAAATTTTATCGAACCTTTTTATTGGGTTATTATCTTTTATTCTAGCCATAATAGCGTGCTGATAATGTTTTAATTTGTTTTACTTAATAGTCTTCAATATAAAATATTGAACTATTCCTCAAGTCTAATATCCAAACCTAATCCCTTAAGTTCGTGCATTAAAACGTTGAAAGATTCTGGTAAACCAGGTTCTGGCATTGTTTCGCCTTTAACAATTGATTCATAGGTTTTAGCTCTTCCGATAACATCATCAGACTTAACCGTCAAAATCTCACGTAAAGTTGCAGATGCACCATATGCTTCAAGTGCCCAAACTTCCATCTCACCAAATCTTTGACCACCAAATTGAGCTTTACCACCCAAAGGTTGTTGTGTAATTAATGAATATGGTCCTATAGAACGTGCGTGCATTTTATCATCTACCATGTGACCAAGTTTCAACATATAAATCACCCCTACTGTTGCAGGTTGATCAAAACGCTGACCTGTTCCACCATCATATAAGTATGTATGTCCAAATCTTGGAATACCTGCTTCGTCAGTATAAGCATTAATTTGATCTAATGTAGCACCATCAAAAATTGGTGTTGCATACTTTCTACCAAGTTTAAGACCTGCCCAACCTAATACAGTTTCATAAATCTGTCCAATGTTCATACGCGATGGTACACCCAGTGGGTTAAGTACGATATCAACAGGAGTTCCATCTTCCAAGAACGGCATATCTTCATGACGTACTATTCTAGAGACAATACCTTTATTACCGTGTCTACCCGCCATCTTATCACCAACTTTCAGCTTACGCTTCTTAGCAATATAAACTTTAGCTAATTTCATAATACCTGCAGGTAATTCATCACCTACAGAAATTGTAAACTTATCTCTTCTCAAGTTTCCTTGTAAATCGTTAAGTTTAATTTTATAGTTGTGAAGTAAATCAGCAACCAATCCATTAGTATCGTTATCTGTTGTCCAGCTACCACCTACTAAGTGTGCAAAATCATCAACAGAGTTTAACATTTTCATGGTATACTTTTTACCCTTAGGTAAAACTTCTTCTCCTAAATCATTAAGCACACCTTGAGAAGTTTTACCATTTACTATTGTAAATAGTTTCTCTACAAGTACATCTTTTAATTCTTGGAATTTTACTTCATATTCCAATTCTAACTTAGAAAGCTCTTCTTTATCTTCAGAACGTTTTCTCTTATCCTTTACAGATCTTGAGAATAATTTCTTTTCAATTACAACACCTCTAAGAGAAGGTGAAGCTTTTAAAGAAGCATCTTTTACATCACCCGCTTTATCTCCAAAAATGGCACGTAATAATTTTTCTTCAGGTGTAGGATCAGACTCACCTTTTGGTGTAATCTTACCAATAAGAATATCACCAGGCTTAACCTCGGCACCAATTCTTATCATACCATTTTCATCCAAGTCTTTTGTAGCCTCTTCTGAAACGTTAGGTATATCATGAGTAAGCTCTTCTGCACCTAATTTTGTATCTCTTACTTCTAAAGAATATTCATCAACATGAATAGACGTAAAAATATCTTCACGAACAACCTTTTCAGAAATTACAATTGCATCCTCAAAGTTATAACCCTTCCACGGCATAAATGCCACTGTTAAGTTTCTACCTAATGCTAATTCCCCTTTTTCAGTTGCATAACCTTCACAAAGAACTTGTCCTTTTTTAACTCTATCACCAACTTGTACAATTGGTTTAAGGTTAATATTTGTTCCTTGATTCGTTTTTCTGAACTTAACTAAGAAATATGTTTTACTATCCTCCTCGAAACTAATTAATCTCTCCTCATCAGTTCTATCATATTTGATAGTTACTTTTTGAGCATCTACATATTCAATAACACCATCACCTTCAGCATTTATCAATACTCTAGAATCAGAAGCCACTTGACGCTCTAAACCTGTTCCTACAATCGGTGATTGTGGTTTCAATAAAGGAACTGCCTGACGCATCATGTTAGATCCCATCAAAGCCCTGTTCGCATCATCATGTTCCAAGAATGGAATCAAAGATGCAGAAATAGATGCAATTTGATTAGGAGCTACATCCGTATACTGAATTTCTGATGGATCTACAACTGGGAAATCACCTTCTTCTCTAGCAATAACCTTTTCAGCATCAATAGTACCATCTTCTTTCATTGGAATGTTTGCTTGCGCAATTTTCATTCCTTCTTCTTCTTCAGCACTTAAATAAGTGAAATTTTTATAATCAACAACAGAATTAGTAACCTTTCTATATGGTGTTTCTAAGAACCCCATTGGATTTACTTTAGCAAACACAGATAATGAAGAAATCAAACCAATGTTCGGACCTTCTGGAGTTTCAATAGGACATAAACGACCATAGTGTGTATAGTGAACATCACGTACTTCGAAACCAGCACGCTCTCTTGATAAACCACCTGGCCCTAATGCAGACAATCTTCTTTTGTGCGTAATTTCAGCTAATGGATTCGTTTGATCCATAAACTGAGACAACTGATTTGTTCCGAAGAAAGAATTAATAACAGAAGACAATGTCTTCGCATTAATTAAATCTATAGGTGTAAATACTTCATTATCACGAACATTCATACGTTCACGAATTGTTCTTGCCATACGAGCAAGACCAACACCAAACTGAGATGATAACTGTTCCCCTACTGTTCTAACACGACGGTTAGATAAGTGGTCAATATCATCAATCTCCGCCTTAGAGTTAATTAACTCAATTAAATATTTTATTATAGTTATGATATCCTCTTTGGTTAAGACCTGCTTATCCATTCCAATATCCAACTGTAATTTCTTATTCATTCTATAACGACCAACTTCACCTAAGTTGTAACGTTGATCAGAAAAGAATAATTTATCAATAATACCACGTGCTGTTTCCTCATCTGGCGGCTCAGCATTACGTAATTGACGATAGATATGTTCAACGGCTTCTTTTTCAGAGTTCGTTGGATCCTTTTGTAATGTATTATGAATAATTGCGTAATCAGATTGCGCATTATTTTCTTTATGTAAAAGAATAGTTTTTACATCAGCATCTATAATTTCAGTAATATGATCTTTTTCAAGAATAGTATCCCTATCTAAAACAATCTCATTACGTTCTATTGATACAACTTCACCAGTATCTCATCAACAAAATCCTCATGCCAAGTGTTCAATACTCTTGCCGCTAATTTACGACCAAGAACTTTTTTTAATCCGGCATTAGAAACTTTCACTTCTTCAGAAAGATCGAAAATTTCTAAAATATCCTTATCACGCTCAAAACCAATAGCTCTGAATAAAGTTGTAACCGGTAATTTTTTCTTTCTATCGATATAAGCATACATAACGCCATTGATATCGGTAGCAAATTCTATCCAAGAACCTTTAAAAGGAATTACCCTAGCAGAATATAATTTTGTTCCGTTTGCATGGAAAGATTGACCAAAGAAAACCCCTGGAGATCTATGCAACTGAGAAACCACAACTCTCTCTGCACCATTGATCACAAAAGTACCACTTGGAGTCATATATGGAATTGTACCTAAATACACATCCTGTACAATCGTTTCAAAATCTTCATGTTCTGGATCAGTACAATATAATTTTAAACGTGCTTTTAAAGGAACGCTATAGGTAAGACCACGTTCAATACATTCTTGTATAGAATATCTTGGTGGGTCTATAAAATAATCAAGGAATTCCAATACAAACTGATTTCTTGTATCAGTAATTGGGAAATTTTCCATGAAGGTATTATAAAGACCTTCATTACCTCTTTCATCTGATTTAGTCTCTAGTTGAAAAAAGTCTTGGAAAGATTTAATCTGAATATCTAAGAAATCCGGGTAATCCGGTGTGTTTCTTGCGGAAGCGAAGCTTATTCTTTCAGTATTATTTGTGAACATCTACGGACAGTGTTTTGATCGTGAGTACTAAATGAGTAGTATACATCTTAATATACCTAAATCTATAAAATGGCTTAGGTCTAACCGCCAAAAGCGAAAAGACCTAAACCAAAAGTAATATGGTTGTTGCTATTATTTAAGCTCAACTTCTGCTCCAGCTTCTTCCAATGATTTTTTAATACCTTCAGCTTCGTCTTTAGAAACTGCTTCTTTAACAGCTTTTGGCGCGCTATCAACGATATCTTTCGCATCTTTCAAACCTAAACCAGTTAATTCTTTTACTAATTTAACTACAGCTAATTTAGAAGCACCTGCTGCTTTCAAAATTACATCGAATTCAGTTTTCTCTTCAACTGCTTCACCAGCTTCACCACCACCAGCTGCTACTGCAACTGCTGCTGCTGCAGGCTCGATACCGTACTCATCTTTTAATATATCAGCTAACTCATTTACTTCTTTTACAGTAAGGTTTACCAATTGCTCTGCGAAATCTTTTAAATCTGCCATTTTCTATCGTTTAATAAAATTTTTAAAATATACTTAGTTAATTGTGCGTACTTATCTTTCAGATAATGTTTTTAGAATACCTGCTAGTTTACCACCACCAGATTTAAGTCCAGAAATAACATTCTTGGCTGGAGATTGTAATAATCCAATAATTTCACCAATCATTTCTTCTTTAGACTTAATGCTAACTAAAGCATCTAAATTTTCATCACCTATGTAAATTGCTTCTTCTACAAAAGCTCCTTTCAATAAAGGCTTATTAGATTTTTTTCTAAAATTCTTTATTAATTTTGCAGGAGCATTGGCAACATCCGAAAACATAAGAGAAGTATTCCCTTTCAATGTTTCTGGTAATTCGCCAAATTCTTTTTCCGAAGCTTCCATTGCTTTTGCAAGCAAAGTATTCTTAACTACAGCCAGTCTTATATTAGCTTTAAAGCAAGCTCTTCTTAAATCAGAAGTTGTACCTGCATCTAAACCTGAGATATCTGCCACATAAATAGTGGTACTATCTGCCAACTGCGTAGTCAAATCTTTTATAACCGTTGCTTTTTCTTCTCTTGTCATACTTTTAATTTTTAACTACCAGCTGTTAAACTGACTTTGGATCTAATTGCAAACTAGGACTCATAGTACTAGACATGAAAATTGATTTCATGTAAACACCTTTTGCCGCAGTTGGCTTCATCTTATTCAAAGTATCCAACAACTCCTTAGCATTATCTGCAATTTTATCTGCAGAAAAAGAAGCTTTACCTATCGCAGCATGTACGATACCTGTTTTATCAACTTTGAAATCTATTTTACCTGCCTTAACTTCAGATACAGCCTTAGCTACATCCATAGTTACAGTTCCTGTCTTTGGATTCGGCATTAAACCTCTTGGTCCCAATACTCGACCTAAAGGACCTAATTTACCCATTACACTTGGCATAGTGATGATAACATCTACATCCGTCCAACCGTTTTTAATTTTTTCCAAATACTCATCTAAACCAACATAGTCAGCACCCGCTTCTTGAGCTTCTGCTTCCTTGTCTGGTGTTACCAAAGCCAAAACTTTAACATCTTTACCAGTTCCATGAGGTAATGTTACCACACCACGAACCATTTGATTAGCTTTTCTTGGATCTACACCCAAACGAACTGCTAAATCAACAGATGCATCGAATTTTGTATTGGTTATCTCTTTTATTAAAGCTGAAGCTTCTGTAACAGAGTATAATTTATCTTTCTCTATTTTAGAATGCGCTTCCTTTTGCTTCTTAGTTAACTTTGCCATTTAATTACTTTTAAGATTTTAAAAAGGTTTCTTTCCTGCTACCTTCATACCCATAGAACGTGCAGTACCCGCTATCATACTCATAGCTGATTCTACTGTAAACGCATTAAGGTCAACCATTTTATCTTCGGCTATAGCCTTGATTTGGTCCCAAGTAACACTACCTAATTTTACTCTGTTAGGTTCGCCAGATCCTTTCTTAATCTTAGCCGCTTCCAATAGCTGAATTGCCGCCGGTGGTGTTTTTACAACGAAGTCGAAAGACTTATCTTTGTAAACGGTGATAACAACTGGTAATATCTTACCTGGTTTATCCTGTGTACGAGCATTGAACTGCTTACAGAACTCCATTATGTTAACACCAGCAGCACCTAAGGCAGGTCCAACCGGTGGCGATGGATTCGCTGCACCTCCCTTAACTTGTAGTTTAACTACTTTACCTATTTCTTTTGCCATTGTTTAAAATTAAATTGAAAGTGTGTTTACGGAAGCAACACTACTTTAATTATATGTATGTAACACTTATTATAATACTTATACTTTTTCTACTTGCATATAGCTAAGCTCTAACGGAGTTTTTCTACCGAAAATCTTAACCATAACTTCAAGCTTACGCTTTTCTTCATTAATCTTCTCAACAGTACCATTGAAGCCATTAAAAGGACCATCAATAACTTTAACCGTTTCACCAAATACAAATGGAATTGCTACACTATCCGTATTAACAGCTAGTTCATCTACTTTACCTAGCATTCTATTCACTTCATTTTTTCTTAAAGGAACCGGGTCACCCCCTTTAGTTTCCCCTAAAAATCCTATAACATTAGTTATAGACCTAACAATGTGAACCATTTCACCACCTAAATTGGCTTTAATCATAATATAACCAGGAAAATAAACTCTTTCTTTGTTTATTTTCTTTCCATTTCTGATTTGAACAACCTTCTCGGTAGGAACAAGAACATCTTCTAAATAGTCTGAAAAACCATGACGCTCTACCTCACTCTCTATGTATCCCTTGATTTTATTCTCCTGACCACTGACAGCTCTGACAACGTACCATTTCTTTTCCAATACCTCTGACATAGTCCTTATTAGTTTAAAACGTAGTTGAAATATGATTTAATCACTTTACTAAAGACCGTATCCACACCCCATGTCGCTAAAGCGAAAAGGATAGAAAACACAGCTACAATAACCATCAAATTAGATGACTCTGCACGTGAAGGAAGAGTAACATTATTCCTTAACTCTTCAACGGATTCTTTTATATATGTGAACATTTAAATTCTATTTTACAATTTCAACAAAGCAGGATAATTAATCCAAATTCTATTATGGCACGGGAGGAGAGACTCGAACTCCCGACACCTGGTTTTGGAGACCAGTGCTCTACCAACTGAGCTACACCCGTATGAACGATGAATTTAATCACCAATTCTATTTTTTGCATGTAAAGGTGTCCCGCTTGAGCAAGACACCCTTAAACACAATACTCGTATTAGATTGAAATTAATCTATAATCTTAGTTACCTGACCAGCACCTACTGTTCTACCACCTTCACGGATAGCGAAACGAAGACCTACACTTAATGCGATTGGCTGAATCAACTCAACTGTAATAGTAAGGTTATCCCCAGGCATAACCATTTCAACTCCTGAAGGAAGTGCAATGTTACCCGTTACGTCAGTTGTTCTTACATAGAACTGTGGACGATAGTTATTATGGAAAGGTGTATGACGACCACCTTCTTCTTTTTTCAATACATAAACCTCAGCTTCAAATTTAGCGTGTGGCTTAACAGAACCTGGCTTACAGATTACCATTCCACGGCTAATTTGAGATTTTTCAATACCTCTCAACAAGATACCTACGTTATCACCAGCCTCACCTCTATCCAAAATCTTACGGAACATTTCAACACCAGTAATAGTAGAGTTTAATTTTTCAGCACCCATACCAATGATCTCAACTGGATCACCTGTATTTGCAATACCAGTTTCAATACGACCAGTTGCAACAGTACCACGACCTGTAATAGTAAATACATCTTCAACAGGCATTAAGAAATCCTTCTCAACATCTCTTTTAGGTAGTTCGATCCATGCATCAACAGCATCCATCAACTCCATAACAGTATCAACCCACTTTTGCTCACCGTTTAATGCACCTAATGCAGAACCAGCGATTACAGGACCATTATCACCATCATACTCATAGAAAGAAAGCAATTCTCTTACTTCCATTTCAACAAGTTCGATCAATTCCTCATCATCAACCATATCCACTTTATTCATGAATACAACTATTCTTGGAATACCAACCTGACGACCTAAAAGGATATGCTCACGAGTTTGTGGCATAGGACCATCCGTAGCAGCAACAACTAATATAGCACCATCCATTTGAGCAGCACCAGTAACCATGTTCTTTACGTAATCCGCGTGACCAGGACAGTCAACGTGTGCGTAGTGACGATTAGCTGTAGAATACTCTACGTGTGAAGTGTTAATTGTAATACCTCTTTCTTTTTCCTCAGGAGCGTTATCGATAGAATCGAAACTTCTCAATTCAGAAAGACCTGCATTTGCCAAAACAGTAGTAATAGCAGCAGTCAATGTAGTTTTACCGTGATCCACGTGTCCAATAGTACCTATATTTAAGTGCGGTTTGGAACGATCGAAAGTTTCCTTTGCCATGTTTAATGTATTTTATTCTTAGTTTATATTAGTGTACAAATTTATACCTTAATTGAGCCAATGACGAGAATTGAACTCGTGACCTCTTCCTTACCAAGGAAACGCTCTACCCCTGAGCTACACCGGCGTAAAGTGTTGAATCTACCCAAGGATAGATTCCTGCCTTCGCAGGAATGACATTTCTGTCAAATTTATAGAGCGGGAGACCGGGTTCGAACCGGCGACATTCAGCTTGGAAGGCTGACGCTCTACCAACTGAGCTACTCCCGCTTATAATATTACAATATTTCAATAAAATTCTTTTCTAAATAGTTTTGTGGGGAGAGCAGGATTCGAACCTGCGAAGACGTAGTCAGCAGATTTACAGTCTGCCCTCGTTGGCCGCTTGAGTATCTCCCCTCAAACTAATATTTTAAAGAACTTAAGAGCCGATGGAGGGACTCGAACCCACGACCTGCTGATTACAAATCAGCTGCTCTAGCCAGCTGAGCTACATCGGCTTATTTCACGACTTTTCTGTCATAAAAAAGCCCGCTATTTCTAACGGACTGCAAATGTATAGTATTTTTTGTTTATTCAAAACAAATTTTTAAAAATTTTTAATCAAGCTTGTAATCTTAATTTCTCTTTTTGCTTTATTAGCCTACGTTCCAGCGAACTACAGGCTGAGTCCACAGCCTCTTCAAATGATTTACATTGTTTTTTAACAACAAATTTATCTTTAGGTATCGTAATTTTTATTTCAACTATCTTATTTTCTTTTGCACTTGTATTCTCAACCTTCATATAAACATCAGAGCTAATTACCTTAGAATAAAAGGTTTCCACCTTATCAAGTCTATTCTGAAGAAAATTAATCAATTTACTATTCGCATTAAAATTCACCGATTGTGTATTTACCTTCATAGTCAGAAAATTTATGGCTTATTTACTTAGCCAGATTATACAATTATTATTTTCCTCCTCTTGGATGAGCCTTTGCATGAACCTTTTTTAACTCCGCTATACTATTATGCGTATATACTTGCGTAGAAGCTAAACTAGAATGACCAAGCAACTCTTTGACCGCATTTAAATCTGCACCCTTATTTAGAAGATGCGTGGCAAAGGTGTGCCTTAAAATATGAGGACTCGTCTTTACCTTTGAGGAAACCTCTCTAAAGTACTTTTTTATTAATCTATAAACAAGTGTTTCGTATAATTTATTCCCAGACTTTGTTAAGAATAAATTTCTTTCATCTATTATTTCAGGTAACCCTTCTCTAAAGCGGAGATATCTATTAAATTTTTCTTTAGTTTCAGCCAACATAGGTATAACCCTCTCCTTGTTTCTCTTTCCCAATACTTTTAAAGTCATGTTCTCAAAATCCACATCTAAAAGTTTCAACTCAATCAACTCTGCCCTTCTTATACCCGTAACATACAACACATGAATTAGCAACTCATCTCTAACACCCTCAAAATCATCTGCATATTCAATTTTAGACAATACATTTTCCATTTCTAATTCTGAAAATGGTATTTCAATTTTTTTTGCGGTTTTTAACGCTTTATGTTTTACCAATGGATTAATTTGGGACACACCTATTTTCTGTAGGAATTTAAAATAAGCTTTTAAAGAAGATATTTTTCTATTAATAGAACGATTATTTATTTGTCTTTCAGACAAATCTACCACCCATAACCTCACAACACTGTACTCTACACTATCAATACTTTCAATATCATAATTAGATTTACAAAATCCGCTAAACTCTAAAACATCATTCTCATACGCTTTTATTGTGTGCACAGAATAATTTTTCTCTAGAGCTAGATATGATATAAATTCAGTTAAAAACATACACTAAGATATTAAAGTTTAAAACTAGTTGAAATTTGAGCAAAAAAAATCCCGCAAACAGCGGGATTTTAAATTTATCAAAACAAAGTTTAGATTTCCTCTTGATCTCTAAGACCTTGAATATATTCTGCTTTTTGTATCTGTGCTCTACGAACAACCGACGGCTTATTAAACTGTTGACGCTTACGTAACTGTCTCATTGTACCTGTCTTATCGAACTTACGCTTGAAACGCTTTAAAGCTCTATCGATGTTTTCTCCTTCTTTTACTGGTATTATTAACATGGGCTAAACCTCCTCTCTTTTGTGATTAAGGCTGCAAATATACTAACTATATTTAAATAGGCAACCTATAATGTGTTTTTAAAACTTTTTATATTCCAAACTATACTGTAGCCGGCTTATATTCTTTCTTATCAATGATAATTTTAGAAATTATTTCTCTTAATATTTCTGACGTTCCTCCACCAATAGGCCCCAATCTACTATCTCTAAAGTTACGTGCCATAGGATAATCTTCTATATACCCGTAGCCCCCTAAAAATTGTAAACACTCATAAGCAACCTCGTCTGCAACCTTAGTTGATTTTAATTTAGAGATCGTAGCTTCTTTAACCACGTACTGCCCCTTATCTAAACGATAAGCAACAGAATAGTTATACTCTTTACACATATCTATATCTGCATGAAGATCAACAATTCTATGCCTCAAAGCCTGAAACTGGTTGATTGACTTCCCAAAAGCTTCTCTTTCTGACATATAATTTAAAGCATAATCTAAAACATGCTCTGATCGTGCATGAGCATTAACTCCCATTATCAATCTTTCCAATGAAAAGTGCTCCATTATATATGAAAAGCCCATGTTTTCTTCACCCATTAAATTTTCCACAGGTATTTTTACATTATCAAATGCCAATTCTGCGGTATCTGAAGCTCTCCAACCTAATTTATTTAATTTACTAGCCGTAACGCCTTCACTCTTTCTATCAACAGCAAAAATGCTAATACCTTTATTACCTAGCTCAGGTTTAGTTTTTGCCGCTACGATCATATAATCAGCATATACTCCATTTGTAATAAAGGTCTTCGAACCATTCAAAATATAATGGTCACCTTGTTTACCTGCAGTTGTTCTCATTGCGGCCACATCACTTCCACCAAAAGGTTCTGATATACAAAGACAACCAATTTTATCGCCATCAACACTAGGTCTCAAATACTTTTCTTTTAGAAATGAATCTGCTTCCTTATTTAAATGCGTCATAGCCAAATAGGCATGTGCCCAAATTGCAGCTGCAAATCCGCCAGAATTAACTTTTTGTAATTCTTCTAGTAGAATAATCGTATAAAAGAGATCAAGACCAAGACCACCATCTTCTTCAGGAGTTAACAAACCGAAATAACCCATATCTCCAAATTTCTTCCATATGAATCTTTCAATTGTTCCAGTTTCCTCCCATTTATCTATATGAGGAACAACTTCTTTTTGTAAAAAATCCTTTAGGCTGGCCCTAAATAATTGATGTTCTTCAGTGAAGTACATACTTTGCATAGCGTTTTTTTTATAATGACAAATATAAAGTAATTCTATTAATACGTTCTGCCGGAAAATCCTCTATTTTTAATAATTCGTTCAAAGAATTGATACTTCCGTTGAGATTACGATAATTTACTATGCTCTCAGCTACGTGTTTTTGAAGATATATCAATTTAGACAATTCTGCAGCAGTTGCTGTATTTACATTAATTTTTATAATTTCTGGTTTAGAAATCACTTTAAATTTCCTCAAAGTCTTATTTACAACTTCTTTTTCAAGACCATAGACATCAAATAATTGATCATCTATTACAAAGCCCCCTAACCTATCTCGAAATTTTATAATTCTAGCAGATAATTTCTCTCCAATTCCATTAATCTCTTGTAATTCTTCTGCCGTAGTTGTATTTAAATCTTTGTAGACGATTTTACTGTTCTCAGGTTTAACTACATATATGTTTGTTTTTTTAGATGAATTTTTCTCTTTGTTTTGAGTCCAAGCCGGAAACTTAAAATTTGGAGAAATCGCATTTAATAACGAATCTGAAACATTAGTTACATTTTGAAATTCTTTAGCAGAATTCACATATTTATTTTCATCTCTAAAACTATGCAACCTATCTATCTCATCTACTGACATCCCTAGAGTATAGCCTTTATAATCTGTAATGAAATTAGGGTTGAACGGATAGAAAGCTACCGTATCTTTTGTAGCAGCAATGTTCTTTAATGAATCAATTTTGATTTGCTCATCACTATCAACCACTAAAGGATATGGCTGACTAACAGCATTAGATTCATATAAATAATACCCTAACTGAATAATTATGATAAAAAATAATAAAAAGAAAATCCCACTTCGTTCTTGCTTATTGAACTTGAAGTGGGATTTAAAATTTATCAAAATCTAAAGTTATTAGTATACCTCTTTAATAGCATTTAAGTATCTAACCAAACTTTTCTTCACTTTAGGGAAAAGAATTAGAAGACCTATCATGTTTGGAAAAACCAATGCTAAAATCATCGCATCTGAAAATTTAATAACAGCATCTAACGTAGCTGCCGCACCAATTACAACAAACATTAAAAACAATACTTTGTAAGCGATATCTGCAGTTTTACCTCTACCAAATAAATATTTCCAAGATTGAAGTCCGTAATAAGACCAAGAAATCATTGTAGAAAAAGCAAACAATATAATTGCAATTGTTAATACATATCTAAAACCAGGTATTACAGAATCATATGCCATAGAAGTTAAATCTACACCACCAATATAAGCACCAGTTTCATTTAACATTACGGTACTACCAACACCATTACCATACTCAAAAGCGCCTGCATCCATATTAAAGAATATAATAACCAAGGCTGTCATAGTACAAATAACAACAGTATCAATAAAAGGCTCAAGTAATGCTACGATACCTTCACTTGCAGGGTATCTTGTTTTTACTGCCGAGTGCGCAATTGCAGCAGATCCAGCACCAGCCTCATTAGAGAATGCAGCTCTTTGGAAACCAACAATTATAACACCAATAACACCACCAAGAGCAGCATCTGGTGAAAATGCACCAGAAAAAATCATCCCGAAGGCATCACCTATATATTTAATATTAGCAAAAATGATAACTAAAGAAGCTAAAACATAAATACCCGCCATAAACGGAACTATCTTTTCTGTAACACTTGCAATTTTTTTAATTCCACCAATAATAACAATCCCTACTAGAATCGCAAGAATAACACCTATTATAACTCCAGTAGCACCGCCTTCTAAATTGAACATAGAAGTTAACTGAACAGCAGCTTGGTTAGATTGAAATGCATTACCACCACCGAATGATGCCCCTACGCAAAGAACAGCAAAAACACCTGCAAGAATTTTTCCTAAAATTTTAAAATTACTCTCACTTAGACCTCTTGACAGGTAATACATTGGTCCACCGTATACTGTTCCATCAGGACCTACATCTCTATATTTTACACCTAACGTACATTCAACAAACTTTGTTGACATACCAATTAATCCACATACAATCATCCAAAAGGTTGCCCCAGGACCACCTAATGCAATAGCTACTGCAACACCTGCTATATTACCTAAACCAACTGTACCTGAAACGGCTGTAGCCAAAGCTTGGAAGTGACTTACTTCTCCTTCTTCACTCTCATCTCTAATTGTATCAGGAATATCTCCATCATCGGTCATGTGTAACTGAACTTTTTCAAGTCCGTACTTTTCAATTTCCTCATATTTACCCCTAACTACATTAATAGCCAAAGGAAATTTAGTAATACCAGGGAATTTGAAATAAATGGTAAAGAAAGTTGCCCCTGCTATCAACAATATTAAAACTATTGGAATGTTGTAACCAGCTATTGGAACGGATGTCAAAACAGTTGCTTCCCACCAAGTTGCAAAGGGCATAAAAGCATCATTTACTATTTCATCCAAACCTTTTTCTTGAGCAATGGTTAAAAACGGTATTAACAGTGTTAATAGAGTTAGAAGTTTATACTTCATAAGTTTAAATTTTTTTTGAATTAGTTAGTTAATCTAGCAATATCCTAAAAATAATGGATGCAATCAAATATATATGACAGAAAGATGATTATTCTATATTGAACATTTCATTTAATTTCTTTATTTGTTCCGGTCTACCTAATACTATAACCTTACTTTTTGGCTGTAGTTTCATATCTGCTTCGGGGTTTATGGTATAATCACCATCTGGAGAGATATACCCTATTATGGTACAACCTGTTTTTCTTCGTAAATCTAAATCTCTCAACGAATTACAATCAATTTGATTTGCAAAATCCTCTATAGCTACCTCTTCCAAGTTTGTGGTATTCTCACCTTCCATCGAGAGCTTATCCATAAAAGTAATCAGGTCTGGCATCACCACTAACGAAGCCATGTGATCACCTCCAATTTTATCTGGCATAATAACTTTATTGGCACCGGCTAAAAACAACTTTTTTTGAGAGTTAACCAAAGATGCCCTACTTATTATAAATAGATTTTTTTTCATTTGCCTAGCAGATAAAACCACAAACAAGTTTGCTGCATCATCTGGCAAAGTAGCAATAAGGTATTGTGCTCTTTCAATACCTGCTTCTAACAATACATCATCGTCGTTAGCATCGCCTTCAACAAACAAAATATCTTCACTAAACCTCTCTATTACTTCTTTTTCTTTTTCAATAACTACAAATGGGCGCTTGTATGCTTTCAATTTTTCTGCTGCCTGCATACCATTACGTCCAAAGCCACAAACAACAACATGTTGATTTAAATTTTCAATTGCATTCTTCATCTTCTTCTTTTTTAGCAGTTCTACTGAATTTCTGGAGAGTAGGTATTCCGTAACTATAGATATGGCAAAACCAACTATAAATACGCTAGTAACTATAAGGATAATTGTAAATATTTTCCCTTCGGGACCCATTGGTCTTACTTCAGAAAAGCCAACAGTGGTGACCGTAATAATGGTCATATAAAGAGCATCAACCCACGAATAATCTGCAACAAATCGATACCCAAGCACACCAAAAGCTAAAACCATTAGCATTAATGTCAATGCTAAATAAATTTTAGATTTAAATAATTGTATCATACTTTATAAATCAAAAACAGAATTCCGTTTTGTATAAATTAAATCTTTTATTCTTAGCCAGAATGCTAAAAATAGATATAATGCAAATCCAAAACCAACAGTAACAAAAGTGAGGTAAATAAAAGAGGTTCTAACCACCCTAGCCCTTATACCCAAACGCTCGGCAATTCTACCACAAACCTCAAACCCTCTTTTCTGAAAATAGAGTAATAATTTATAGAATACATTCATTTAGTATAAAATTAGACTTTTATATTCATTAAAGATGCCCCTATAGCACAATCTAAACATTTGTCTTTACTACAGTAATTATTATACAATTGTAAATATGTTTGTGAATCTTTAGCGCTTTTAACCATCACGCCTAATTTTCCAAATTTAGATATTAAATTATTTTCCTCCTTTTTGATATCTGACATTATTTTTAACAAAGCATCATTATCTACACTGCCCTTATAACGTTGAAAAGCAAATTTTAAAGGTATTATGGTATTGATCATAAGTAAATCTAAAAAAGAAATAGTAACTCTCTTTTTACTTTTTTTAGAAGTTTTACCAAAATTGAAATGGTCTTCCCAATACTCGCTTATTTCTGCATTTAATACCCCTGAAACATTAGGCTCATCTTTCTCTATTAATAAATGAAACAAATTATTATTCTTAACATAAATGGCACTTAGTTGCGCAATACGAATGGTAGGAAAATTTGAAGGTCTTAGTCTAAAAAATTCTGGAGACTTAAAAACCGAGTTTAAATTATACTTATGCTTCAAATATTCATACTCTTTTTTTAAATCATTAAAATACTTGTCACCTTCATCAGCGCCATTTAACAAATTGGCTTGCCCAAATAGCAAACTTTCCATTTCTAGTGGTTTGTTATATAACTTTCTAATGATTGAAAAATCAATAGATTTTCCTATTTCCATGAAAGTTTCTCCATTAATTTTAGAGCCAAAGGTTTTCAATAGCATTAGAAACAAAACATGTTCCCAGTTATTATTTGTTTCTTCGAGCAACTTATTTATTATGGCGGTCTTTTGTTCTAACCGTTCTACAAACAACCGATCCATCCAATTATCCTTAATAAATTCATCTACTCTAATAAACTCATTTTCACAATTAATGAATTTATAGTTTCTGGCGTCAAAGAGATTTTGATAGGTATCTAAAATTTTTAATGGAATATATTCTTTTAAAGCTAATGTGGGTATTTGACTACCATCTTTTCTGAAGACCGATAAATCATCTTCCCAGACAACATGAAGTAATACATTATCATAATTTGAATCTTCTTGATGATTATGAGCATACCAGTCAGAAGATTTTATATGAATCTCAACATTTCCTGCCCATAATTGTTGATTCAATTCTAATTGAGCATTAAAAAAATCCGGTCCACTTAAATGATTATGTATTCCTGTAGATACCACGTTAATAGCTTCGCCAGATGTGGTCACAAGTCCATTAATGGGGTATTTTTTAAACTTCCATATAAAGTGAAGCAAGTCTTCCTTCATTTTATAAAAATAAAAAACCCGCTGTAAAGCGGGCATATTTTCTGAAATAAATAAAAATTAAGCTGTTTCTCCTTCCCAGTTCATAAAACCTCCTTGAAGATTATATGCAGTATCAAACCCTAGGTTTTTCATTATTGCACAAGCTTGTCCACTTCTATTACCTGACCTACAGTAAACGTAATAATTTTTAGTTTTGTCCAATTTCTCAAGTTCTTCTACAAACTCTTGACCCTTATAAATATCAATGTTAATAGAATTAGGAATGATGCCTTCTTCTATTTCTTCTTCTGTTCTTACATCGAGTATGATCGCATTAGAATCTTTCGCTAACTGCTCTTCCCAATCTTGTTGTGATAAATCTGCCATAGTATAAATTATATAATGTAAAAATAATTGATTTTTCTGTAATTGTTAGTCTCCGGTAATTTTAACAAATAATTAATCTTAAAGATAATTTTTAACCATGAAATAACTATACATTTGTATATACAATTATTGTATCGACATGAATGTAGAGGAAGTTATTAAAACAAATAAAAAAATGCCGTTGGTAAAACGGACATTAATACATGTAGCATTAGTTGCCAATAAACTAGATGAGGAAGTATCTGCGGTTCTTAAACCTTATGATATTTCTATACAACAGTTTAATGTTTTAAGAATTTTAAGGGGTCAAAATGGTAAACCTGCCAATCTTTCTACCATAAATGATAGAATGGTTACCAAAATGAGCAACACTACACGATTAGTCGATAAACTAATTTTAAAAAATTTCGTCAACAGGACAATCTGTTTAAAAAACAGAAGAAAGGTTGAAATTGTCATCACTGAAGCTGGCTTAAATTTTCTAAATGAAATTGATGGAATACTTTTTGAAGCTGAGAAGAAAATACTTAAAAACTTTAGCGATGCTGAATTACATGAACTAAATGAATTATTAAATAAATTTTAAGTTAAAAATAAATGAACTCAATAGTAGATAAATTGAATTGGCGTTATGCCACCAAAAAATTTGATAGCTCAAAAAAGGTAAGCGAAAAAGATTTAGAAACTCTTTTAGAAGCTGCAAGATTAACTGCCTCTTCTTATGGTTTACAACCATATGAAATTTATGTTATTGAAGATACAGATGTACGACAAAAACTAAGAAAAGCTTCTTATGACCAGCCTCAAATAACAGATGCATCTTATTTAATAGTACTTGCAAATAAACCAACTTTTAATGAAACCATGATCGACGATTACATAGCTAATATTATGGCTATACGTGGAGTTTCAAAAGAAGACCTTAAAGGCTTTTCTCAAACTATGAAATCTACACTTTTAGATTTACCCGATGCATATAAGAATACTTGGACATCTAACCAAGCGTACATTGTTTTAGGGAATTTAATGACCGTAGCTTCTGAAATGAAAATTGACACCTGCCCAATGGAAGGTTTCGATAAAGCTAAATACAATGAAATTTTAGGTCTTACCGACAAAGATTTAAATGCTGCCGTAGTTTTGGCAGTTGGTTATAGATCTGCTGACGACACAACACAGCACTACCCTAAGGTTAGATATTCTAAAGAACAAATTATTACCCATATATAAATTAAACACAATCATTTTAAAATTAAAGAACATGAAGAAGTCATTATTAAGTTTAGCATTCGTAGCTATATTCGGTTTTAGCGCAACAGCATCTACACCAATTGATGGAGAAAAAAAACAAATAAAAGTTAGCGAAAGCACAGTTACTTGGAAAGGTTACAAGGTTACAGGAGAACACAATGGTAACATTAATCTAAAATCTGGTCATTTAGAAATGAACGGCAAGAAATTAACAGGTGGTGAATTTGTTATAGATATGACATCAATTTCGTGTAATGACCTAGAAGCAGGAAAAGGAAAAGAAAAACTTGAGGGTCATTTGAAATCTGCTGATTTCTTTGGCGTAGAAAGTAACCCAACTTCTAAATTGGTTTTTACTTCTGTTAAGGCAATGAACAATAACTCATACACAGTTACTGGAGATTTAACTATAAAAGGAATTACAAAACCAGTAACCTTAGTAGTATCTATGTTTGAAAACAAAGCTTCAGCAACTATGAAAGTAGATAGAACTAAATTTGATATTAAATATGGTTCTGGAAGCTTTTTTGACAATCTTGGAGATAAAGCAATCTATGATGATTTTGACTTAGTGGTTGATTTAGCACTATAATTGTTTTAAAACATTCATATTACAACAATTTAAAATCCCTTTGATATAAATACAAAGGGATTTTTATTTTTGACAAGGTAAAGTTTGATAGTTTAAATTTCCTTTTTATATTTGAACTCAATGAAAAATTTAAATGTAAATACTTGGTGGTGGAACAACTTACGAAAAACATCGTGAGCAAAGCATCATTGTAGTAAAACTATATAAAGGCTTGTCATCACGACAAGCCTTCTTTATTTTATAAAAGTACCTATGACCTATCAATTTAAGACATATCATAAAAAAATTCTTGCCGACACTGTTACGCCGGTAAGTGTTTATTTAAAAATAAGAGACCGTTTTCCAAACAGTATTTTATTAGAAAGTAGTGACTATCACGCCAACAATAATAGCTTTTCATATATCTGCTGCAACCCTATTGCGTCAATTAAAGTAGAAAACGAAGTTATTACCAAGCAATTTCCAGATGGTGTTACTGAAGAAATACAAATTACCCCACAAACAAACGTTGTTGACATTATAGATTCTTTCAGCAAGGCTTTTAAAGCTGATGACAATGACTATAAATTTATTAACAACGGGTTGTTCGGGTACATGGCGTATGACGCCGTTCGTTATTTTGAGGATGTAAAATTATCTATAAAAGATGATTCTATTCAAATTCCAGATATTTACTATGCGGTATATCAAAACATTATAGCCATAAATCATTTCAAAAATGAAGCATATCTTTTTGCTCATTGTTATGAAACTAAAAACAATATTCCAGAATTAGAACAGCTATTAAATATTAGAAATTTTGCCACTTACAATTTTAAAATTGATGGTGAAAGAGAGTCTAATTTAGAGGATGAAGAATATAGAGAGCATGTTGCTCTAGCTAAAAAACATTGCCAACGCGGAGATGTATTTCAACTTGTGCTAAGTAGACGGTTTTCTCAAGGTTTTAAAGGCGACGAGTTTAATGTATATAGAGCTTTACGTTCAGTAAACCCTTCTCCTTATTTATTCTATTTTGACTACGGCGATTTTAAAATATTCGGTAGTTCTCCAGAAGCACAATTAATTGTCAGTGATGGTAAAGCAGAAATACATCCTATTGCAGGTACATTCAAAAGAACGGGTAATGACGAACAAGACGCGCAACTGGCAAAAGAATTAAAAACAGACGATAAAGAAAATAGCGAGCATGTTATGTTGGTAGATCTTGCACGTAACGACCTTAGTAGAAATGGTAGTGTTGTACAAGTTGAAAACTATAGAGAAGTGCAGTTTTTCTCGCATGTTATTCACCTAGTTTCTAAGGTTTCGGGAATGAAGAAAAGTGATATCCCTACTATGAAAGTGGTAGCAGATACTTTCCCCGCAGGTACATTAAGTGGTGCACCAAAACATATGGCCATGCAGCTTATTGAAAAATATGAAAAAACAAGTCGCGGTTATTACGGTGGCGCTATTGGTTTCATGGATTTTACAGGAAACTTTAACCATGCCATAATGATTAGAACTTTTTTAAGTAAAAATCACAAATTACATTACCAAGCGGGTGCCGGCTTAGTTGCTGCATCTGATCCAGAAAGTGAATTACAAGAGACATTTAATAAATTGGGCGCATTGACCAAAGCATTAGAAATAGCTGAAGATATTTAAAATGAAGAAAATATTAGTCATAGATAATTACGATAGTTTCACCTACAATCTAGTGCATTATTTAGAGGAATTAGGTTGCGAGGTTATTGTAAAACGAAACGACCAACTTACATTAGAAGAGGTTGATGCATTTGATAAAATTGTACTCTCACCCGGTCCTGGTATACCTGACGAAGCTGGTTTATTGAAACAAATTATAGAAAAGTATGCACCTACCAAAAGTATCTTTGGTGTATGCCTTGGTCAACAAGCTATTGCAGAAGTATTTGGTGGATCCCTTATAAACTTAGATGAAGTTTATCATGGTATTGCAACGAAAATAAATATCACAAAAGGAAGATGTTTTGTTTGTAGGTATTCCAAATGAAATTGAAGTTGGTCGTTACCACTCATGGGTAGTGAACCCAAATTTACCAGATAGTTTAGAAGCTACCTCTGTTGATGAAAATGGACAGATAATGTCGCTAAGACATAAAACGTACGATGTTCGAGCTGTTCAATTTCACCCAGAATCTGTTCTAACACCGCAAGGGAAAAAGATGTTAGAAAATTGGTTAAACACTTAAGCTTAATTATCATATAATAAGCCTTAAGGTTTTATGTAATACAACTTAGAGAATGAAAGAGACACTAAATAAACTTATAAATCACGAAATACTTTCAAAGGAAGACGCAAAACGTATTCTCGTGAATATTGCAAAAGGTGAATACAACACTAGTCAAATAGCGGCCTTTTTAACCGTATACATGATGCGTAGTATTACCATTGAAGAATTAGAAGGTTTTAGAGATGCTTTGCTAGATTTATGTTTGGCGGTAGATCTATCTGCCTACAATCCTATTGACCTTTGTGGTACTGGTGGTGATGGTAAAGATACTTTTAATATTTCTACACTAGCATCATTTGTCACTGCAGGTGCAGGCGTAAAAGTTACTAAACATGGTAATTACGGAGTTTCTTCTAAATGTGGTAGTAGCAACGTAATGGAGTTTCTTGGAATAAAATTCAGTAATGATGCTGGCTTTTTAGAAAAATGCATTGATGAAGCTGGTATATGTGTTTTACATGCTCCCTTATTTCATCCTGCCATGAAAAATGTTGCTCCGATCAGAAAAGATTTAGGGGTTAAAACATTCTTTAATATGTTAGGTCCTATGGTAAATCCTGCATTTCCAAAGAACCAAATGGTTGGTGTTTTCAACTTAGAACTGGCACGTATGTACGGATACCTATATCAAAAGACCGATAAAAATTTCACTGTACTTCATGCATTAGATGGTTATGATGAAATTTCTTTAACAGGAAATACCAAAACTATTTCTAACCATACAGAGAGTATGCTAAAACCTTCAGATTTTGGTGTGAAACAAATTAAGCAAAGTGATATTGTTGGAGGAGATTCTATTGATACTTCTGCTCAAATTTTCTTAAACGTCTTACAAGGCAAAGGTAGCGAAGCCCAAAATAATGTGGTGTGTGCCAATGCAGGTATTGCTATTGCAACGGTAGAAGATTTGACACCACTTCAAGGTTTTGAAAGAGCTAAAGAATCTTTGCTAAGTGGAAAAGGATTGATTGCATTGAAGAAAATACAGGAACTAAGTAAACATTAAAGAGAATGCTTCGTATCTCGCTATAACGAGATTATAAAGAACATATAGTATATGAATATTCTAGATAAAATAGTAGCCGATAAACGTAAGGA
>JGI24519J20070_1000087_pt1 | contig 32390 bp, 28 predicted proteins | sample LinPmetageLP43_FD_20070 | JGI IMG/M metagenome (IMG submission 20070) | reverse complement strand
GAGGTTATGACAGTGATCATGAACGTGTAGTTGGTGATGTTGGTAAAGCTGGTGTTGCTATAGATACCGTGGAAGACATGAAAGTGCTTTTTGATGGTATCCCATTAAATGAAATGTCCGTTTCCATGACCATGAACGGTGCCGTGCTTCCTATTATGGCGTTTTATATTGTTGCGGCAGAAGAGCAAGGTGTGTCGCTAGATAAATTATCCGGAACCATACAGAATGATATTCTTAAGGAATTTATGGTGCGTAATACGTATATCTATCCGCCAAAACCTTCTATGCAACTAGTGGCTGATATATTTGAGTATACCAGTAAATACATGCCTAAATTTAATAGTATAAGTATTTCTGGCTATCATATGCATGAAGCTGGTGCTCCTGCTCATTTAGAACTGGCATATACCTTGTCTGACGGGCTCGAATATATTAGAACAGGAATTAAAGCAGGCTTACAAATTGATGATTTTGCACCTCGACTTTCTTTTTTCTGGGGTATAGGAATGAATCACTTTATGGAAATTGCTAAAATGCGCGCTGCAAGAATGCTTTGGGCAAAAGTGGTAGCGAAATTTAATCCGAAGAACGAGAAATCATTAATGCTTAGAACGCATTGCCAAACCAGTGGTTGGAGCTTAACAGAGCAAGATCCATTCAACAATGTAGCAAGAACGACAATAGAGGCTGCAGCGGCTGTATTTGGTGGTACGCAAAGCTTACATACCAATGCGCTAGATGAAGCCATTGCGTTGCCAACAGACTTCTCTGCACGTATAGCAAGAGAGACGCAATTGTATTTGCAGCACGAAACCAATATCACTAAAACGGTTGACCCGTGGGCAGGCAGTTATTATGTTGAAAAGCTTACCCACGACCTGGTACATAAAGCTTGGGAGTTAATGGAAGAGGTTGAAAATCTTGGTGGTATGACTAAGGCTATAGAAACCGGAATACCAAAAACAAGGATTGAAGAAGCAGCAGCAAGAAAACAAGCAAGAATAGATAGCCAACAAGATGTGATTGTTGGGGTTAATAAATATCAATTGACCGAAGAGGATGAATTACAAATTTTAGAGGTCGATAATAAAGAAGTGCGTAGGCAGCAATTACAACGATTAGATGAGGTAAAAGCTATCAGAAATACAGAAGCGGTTAATGAAAAACTAAAAGCGCTTACCAATACAGCCAAGAATAAATTGGCAGGTAGTGATTCCAAAGAAAATTTGCTAGCTTTAGCAGTAGCTGCAGCTAGGGAAAGAGCAACGTTAGGCGAAATCAGTAGTGCTTTAGAAGAAGCCTATGGCAGACATAAAGCTATTATAAATTCATTTACAGGAGTGTATTCAAGAGAAATCAAAGAAGATGTGAGTTTTAAGAAAGCACAAGAACTAGCAGATCGTTTTGCAGAACAAGATGGCCGTAGGCCTCGTATTATGGTTGCTAAAATGGGGCAAGACGGTCATGATCGTGGTGCAAAAGTAGTTGCTACGGGTTATGCGGATCTTGGGTTCGATGTAGATATAGGACCACTTTTTCAAACACCAAAGGAAACCGCTAAACAAGCGGTAGAGAATGACGTGCATATATTAGGAATTTCTTCTCTTGCTGGCGGACATAAAACCCTAGTGCCAGAAGTAGTTAAAGAACTTAAAAGTTATGGTCGCGAAGATATAATGGTTATTGTTGGCGGGGTAGTGCCAAAACAAGATTATGAATTTCTAAAAGAAGCTGGTGCTACCGCTGTATTTGGTCCTGGTACTAAAATTAGTGATGCAGCGATACAATTATTAGAATTGCTTTTAAAATAATAAACAAGACAATTTTAAATAAAAAAGCCCGAGCATATATTTGCTCGGGCTTTTTTATAAATGAAATATGTTACGCAGTGGCAACTTCTACTTTACTTTCTTTGTTTTTTAACCAAAAATATAGAATGGTAAAAAGAACTATTAATATGGCTGGAAAAAGAACCATGGTTCCTAACGTTTCTTGACCAGAAACTAATTCTAATTCATCACCTGTAAAACCTTGTGCTTCCGCCGCTGCTCTATCAGCATCAATCCATCCACCAATAATCGGTTGAAAAATTGAAGTAGAGAACATACCAATTGCACCAATAATAGACATTCCTAGTGCACCTGTTTTAGGAGTTTTAGTTGCTGCAAGTCCAATCATATTTGGCCAGAAATATGCAACACCAAGTGCAAAAATAATAGCAGCAACGTATGCCATTGCTCCCGTTTGTGTACTAAATAAATAGATACCTAAAGTGGCTAATACGGCAGAACCTAAAAGTACACCGGTTTGGTTAAATTGTGCTACCATACTACCACCAAAGAATCTTGCAACAGCCATTAAACCTGCGGTCAATGCTAGTATTAAAGTTGGTTCAGCACCACTTTTAGAAAGAATAAGTCCTACCCATTGGTTAGGTCCAAATTCAGATATAGCGGTAAGTGCCATACAAATAGCTATAAATAAGAATAATGGGGTAAGCATCCCTTTTAAGTTTCCACTAATTGTGGCAGCTTCTTCAATTTTTGCTTTAGGCCAAGTTTGACCATAGAATAAATAAGCATATATAACTGCTGGTATTAATAACAACCATACTTGACTTTGACCAATAATGCCAAAATCTGTCATAAAACCAGATAACAAGCTACCTACCGCAATACCACCAGGAAACCACATGTGAAAACGGTTTAGCATAGTACTCATTCTATTGCCCTTGTAAGCATCTGCGATCATTGGGTTACAAGCAGCTTCAGTACACCCATTACCTAAACCTATAAGTAAGTTAGCTACCAAAAGACCTGTATAACTTCCAGAAAAGATTAGTAATAAAATACCTATAGCATGTGCGAAAAAAGCAAATTGCATAATTACTTTACCACCTACTTTGTGATATATTAAACCACCAATAACCATGGCTATTGGAAAACCTGCAAACCACATAGAGGTTATTAATCCGGCTTGACTTGCACTTAATTCTAGTTCTGTTTTAAGTTGATCTAGAATACCTGCTGCAATGGCAAATGAAAATGCCGTGGTAATTAAAGCGAAACAACTGGCGTAAAACAGCCTGTTCGCATTTACTTTAGAAGTTGAGTTAGAACTTTCCATATTTAAATTGATTTAGTTGTTGTTTTGGTTAATTTGCTAAACTAATGAAAATGAAATAATATCAATGCTTTTTTAGCAAAATGATACCTTAAGTGCGACAGAATGCACAAAAAATAGTATTTATATAATTTTTCATGTTTTTTATGCAATATGAATTTAATGGTTTTTGCCTTATTGTGTTGATACTGAAGTATTAGCTAACTTGTAAGTCTAAATTCCATCTTTAAATTTATAATTATGAAATACTTTATTCTAATGTTTTTGCCTTTTTTTATGTTTAGTTGTGGCGATGTAAATCAAAAAACCACCAAAGATTTAAAAAATCCTACAAGCGAAGTAGATACAAATTACAATCCTGAAGCTGTTTTAGATAGTTTAGGAATTATATTAAGAGATCAAGGTATTCCTGTAGCAAATTATGTACATGCGGTAAGAACAGGCAATCTTTTGTTTTTAGCGGGTAAGGGTCCAAAACAGGCTAATGGTGAAAATATTATAGGGAAGCTGGGCGATAGCTTAACTATTGATCAAGGTTATCAAGCTGCTCGAGAGGTTGGTATTAATCAGTTGTCAGTTTTGAAAGCAGAACTTGGCAATCTTAACAAAGTAAAAAGGATTGTAAGCGTACATGGCATGGTCAATGCCTCACCAGATTTTACGGATCATTCTAAAGTAGTTAATGGATATTCAGATTTAATGGTAGCGGTTTTTGGTGAAAGTGGAAAACACGCAAGAGCTGCAGTAGGTATGGGTTCATTGCCAGGAAATATGGCCGTTGAGGTTGAGATGATAGTTGAGATTTATGAATAGACAAATTCCCCTAAGTTGGTTGAAGTTTTTTGCTACTATTTTGAAAATATCAATTTAATTGGAGATATACATTTCTATTTAGGGCAGCGTTTTTAATTTTTAAAAGTCGAATAAATAATAGACTTGTCTTTAGCTGTATGAAGAAATGTTATGTATGTCTAATTTTTCTTTTCGCTAAAAAAGAATACTACCAAAAAGGCGACAATAAGACAAATAGCGAAAAACCCAAAGAGATTAATGTAATTAGACATAAGTAGGAATTTTCGGCTAAATTATAAAAACTAACATGGGGAAAGGTCCATATCAAATTATTTTCGATGAACGGTACGCTGGTACGAGTTATGCTTAATTACCTAGTAATCAGTCAGTATTTGGTATTAACAAGCTGAATTTAAGTAATGTTTTCATATTTAATTCTTCCTAAAATGCAGACTAAAGTCTTTTACTCCAAATTTCATACAAGGGTTCTCCTTTACTGTTCTTACCCGTATGGTGCCAATCGTTACCCTTAAGTTTGTAATTGAATTCTAGCTCTGCACCAACTCTTGAGTTGTCTTTTGAGAAAAACTCAATTTGTTCTTTATATATTTCATTTAGGGAACTGTAGCTGCCGCCTCCGGTTCCAGAGAATTTAAAAGATTCTGTATCGTAAGCAATCCATTGAAAAGTATTGTCCATTAAAAACTTTAAAGTTTTTCTTGAACTTTCTTCACCTCTTCTGTCTTGTCCAGTATCTGGTCCTCTAGTAGCAAATAACCATGCTCCATCTAAATCTTGAGTACTTGGAAATTGAGGTTTAAGGGCAANTTTTTTGAACCAATTNATTTTAAGTATTTTACCATCCATTTCAATAGGTATAGAAAGTTTTTGAATTTTGTCTTCACTGTAATTAGAATTGAATTCTAAAAGTACGACCAAAAGACTGTGCGCTGAAGTCTCTTCTATTTGTATAAATCCTCCTAAAGTTCTAATGAAATTTGCGGGTTCAATTTCATACTCGTTATAGATGAAATAATCCTCATTTATTTTTACTTGATGCACTCTTTTAGAACCATTAATTTCTAGGGTATCTGCATAAATTCCAGTTGGAATTTGGCTGTTAGCGACAAAACTTACAGCAAAAAAGAAGAATGCAATTATGAAATGACTTTTTATATTGAAATTATTCATTTTATTAATTTTGGAAATTTATTTTTAATAATCTAAAAATAAAACAGTTATGCTTTATTTTGAAGTTTTTTTTAAACAATAATTTAAAATTTCACCACAGGTCGTAAAAAAAATAAAAACCCTTGTTTTTTCAATTTTTTTGATTTCATTTGTCCTGTTCTAATACACTACTTAGTGCGTTAGGGATTTCAAGCTTTTAGCTGAACATTATGTATCGTTATTCTATGTTCGGGTTTGAGGGAAATTGGAAGTTTTTCCCACAAATGGCTTATAAGATAGGTTGCCGATTAGTAAAGCACACTTCCATTACTTATTCTACAATCATGCAAAGTCAGCATGATTACTTCTTTATTCCTACCACACAGATGCAAATCTTGGTGTGATCCTTTGCTTAAGATGGTTACGTTTTCTTAACTTTAAGTCTTTAGGCTTGTTACTATATTTAACAAATATCAAATTTCATTATAATTCAATTTCATGAATACCAAATACATTGATCTAATTGATCAAACTTATTATTTTCCCCAAGAAGAGTTTAATTTAGATGGTGAGCACTTACAATTTCACGGCATACCATTAAATGAATTAGTTAAGGAATACGGGAGTCCTTTAAAATTCACGTACCTGCCAAAAATTTCTGATAATATACTTAGGGCTAAAAATTGGTTTGCAAACGCTATAGAAAAAAACAACTATAAGGGTAAATACCATTATTGTTATTGTACAAAAAGTTCTCATTTTCAGCATGTAATGCATGAGGCTTTAAAAAACAATATACATATGGAAACCTCCTCTGCTTTCGATATTAATATTATTGAGAAGCTTAAAGCAGATGGCAAACTAACAGATGAAACATATGTCATCTGTAACGGATTTAAACGCGAAAAGTACATTGACAACATTGCTAGATTAATTAATAATGGTCACCAAAATTGTGTTCCTATTATTGATAATTACGAAGAAATAGATTTGCTGTCAGAGGTTATAAATGACACTTTTAAAGTAGGTATCCGTATTGCATCTGAGGAGGAGCCTAAATTCGAGTTCTATACGTCTCGTTTAGGTATTGGCTACAAGAATATTGTACCTTTTTATGAAAATCAAATAAAGGATAATGATAAGGTTGAGCTTAAAATGCTTCACTTTTTTATTAATACCGGTATACGTGATAATGCATATTACTGGAACGAGCTTGTAAAGTGTTTAAAAGTATATGTTCGTTTAAAGAAAATCTGTCCTTCTCTAGATAGTTTAAATATTGGTGGAGGTTTTCCTATTAAAAATTCATTGGCTTTTGAATATGATTATCAATACATGATCAATGAAATTTTAAACCAGATCAATATTACGTGTTCAGAAGCAGATGTGCCTGTTCCTCATATTTTTACTGAATTTGGTAGCTTTACCGTAGGTGAAAGTGGCGGTGCCATTTATGAAATCTTATACCAGAAACAACAAAACGATCGTGAAAAATGGAATATGATAGATTCTTCTTTCATAACCACATTGCCAGATACTTGGGCTATTAATAAGAGATTTATCATGTTGCCAATTAACCGTTGGAACGATGAGTACGAAAGGGTGTTGTTGGGCGGACTTACTTGTGATAGTGATGATTACTACAATAGCGAACAAAACATGAACGCCATTTATTTACCCAAATATAAAAGAGAGAAGCCATTGTACATTGGGTTTTTTAATACTGGTGCATATCAAGAATCAATTGGTGGTTATGGAGGGCTGCAACACTGTTTAATTCCGCAACCAAAACATATTTTGATTGATAAAGATGAAAACGGTAACTTCACTTACAAACTTTTTAGAGCCCAACAAAAGGCAGAAGATCTATTGGGTATTTTAGGTTATGATGTTGAAGAAGGGACTGAATAAAATTAGTTTGGCTGCAAAGGCCGATGAACATAGAATTACGTATATAAAATTAAATAGATTACTAAAAAACCACTTAACAATAGCTAAAATATCATGAGTACATCTAAGAATTATGCCGGAATTTCCGATGAATTCGCACAACTAGAAAAATCCAAAGTTATCTTAATACCTGTTCCTTATGATGGAACAAGTACTTGGGGTAAAGGAGCGGATAAAGGTCCTGAAGCTTTTTTAGAAGCATCAGAAAACATGGAATTGTATGATATTGAAACCGATTCTGAAGTTTATAAACAAGGAATTCATTTAACAGCGCCAGTTACAGAGAACAGTTCTCCAGAGGCAATGGTTAATGCGGTTCATAACATTACAAAAGACTTTATTAAACGTAATAAGTTTGTAACCTTGTTTGGCGGTGAACATTCTATTTCTATTGGTTCTATACGCGCCTTTAATGAATGTTTCGATAATTTAACGGTATTGCAGATAGATGCTCATGCCGATTTAAGAGAATCTTACGAAGGTACAAAGTACAATCATGCTTGTGCAGTGTATGAAGCTAACCAGACCACTAATTTGGTTCAGGTAGGTATACGTTCTATGGATATTATAGAAAAGACCTTGATGGATGAAGAAAAAACATTCTTCGCCCATGATATGATAGCTGATGAGTATTGGTCAGATAAAGTGATTGAGGCAATGACAGAAAATGTGTTCATTACTTTTGATCTAGATGCTTTTGATCCTTCGATTATGCCTTCTACTGGTACTCCAGAACCAGGCGGTTTGCTTTGGTATGAGACTTTAGAATTCTTAAAGCAGGTTTTTGCCGATAAGAATGTTGTAGGTTTTGATATTGTAGAGCTATGTCCTAACAAAAATGAAAGGTCGTCAGATTTCTTGGCCGCAAAATTATATTACAAAATGCTTAGCTATAAGTTTGCTGGGCAAGACATAGATCAAGAGTATGATAATACTTTTGATGTAGATTATAAAGCAATCACAAATTCAAAATTTGAAGATGACGAAGACTAAAGGTGCAATCACCAATTTTATAGAAAAATATTATTTACATTTTAATGCTGCTGCCTTGGTAGATGCCGCTAAAGGGTATGAAGAGCAATTAGATAATGGTGCCAAAATGTTGGTGTCCTTAGCTGGTGCAATGTCTACTGCAGAATTAGGTAAAATTTTTGCAGAGGTTATCCGTCAGGATAAAGTTCAGATTATATCATGTACAGGTGCCAACTTAGAAGAAGATATCATGAATTTGGTAGCGCATTCTCATTACAAACGTGTACCTAATTACAGAGATCTTACGCCGCAAGACGAGTGGGATTTGTTAGAAAAAGGATTAAACCGTGTAACCGATACTTGTATTCCAGAAGAAGAAGCATTTAGAAGATTGCAAGAGCATATCTTCAAAATCTGGAAAGATGCAGATGATAAAGGAGAGCGTTTTCTACCGCATGAATTCATGTACAAAATGCTACTTTCAGGTGTTCTAGAGGAATATTATGAAATAGATCTTAAAGACTCTTGGATGTACGCTGCTGCAGAGAAGAATTTGCCTATTATCTGTCCAGGATGGGAAGATAGTACTATGGGTAACATTTTCGCCAGTTATGTAATGAAAGGGGAGCTGAAGGCTAGCACTATGAAATCTGGTATCGAATACATGACTTTCTTGGCAGATTGGTATACTGCAAATTCAGAAAATGGGGGGGGGGGGGGGGGGGGGGGGGATACTCCGTTTTGGAGCTATTTCTGTCAAATAAGCGACAGTACAACTAGTTATGGTTCTTATTCTGGTGCCGTACCTAATGAAAAGATAACTTGGGGTAAATTAGATATTAATACTCCTAAATATATTATAGAAAGTGATGCGACGATAGTTGCGCCCTTAATTTTTGCTTACCTATTAGATATGTAATTATGGACAAGAACGCACATTTAAATAGAGTCATCGTTGACTTTAAAAAATTGACGCCAGAAGTTCTTAAACTTTTGGTAGAAAGATATCCAGATGGATATGACGACCGTAACATTATCTCCTTTAGAAATGCACAAGGAGAACGTATAGAAGCTGTTGAGGTTTTAACCGAGGATACTAAGTATTTGGTAAAGATCAGTGCTAAGCTTGAGTATACTATGGAGAATTATGACGAGGATGATTATGAAGATTTCGATGATGATGATCCAACAGCAGTAGTAGAGCCAGACCCAGAAGATATGGTCGATGGTGAAGACGAAGATTAAATCTTTCGTCTGGTTAAAAGAATAGTTCACAAATTACAATTCCGGTTTGCAATTAGTAAACCGGATAATATAGTATTACCATAAAAAATAAATTAAATATCGTTGTGCTTACAACAGGTATATGAAAATTGATGAAATTGAAAATATTGAATTAAAGTTTTTAGATCTTGATGACTATCAAGAATTGAAAACAGCTATGATTTCTGCGTACACCAATATGCCAGGTTCATATTGGAAAGAGGAACATATAAAATCTTTAATCGATAAATTTCCAGAAGGCCAAGTAGTTATAAAAATTAATGGTCAATTAGCGGGTGTAGCATTATCTATTGTTGTTGATTATGATGCTTTTGATGATACCCATACCTACGAGCAAATTACAGGTAAATATAGTTTTGATACTCATGATGATGAAGGCGATGTACTTTATGGTATTGAGGTTTTTATAAAACCTAGCTTTAGAGGTCTTCGGTTGGGTCGTCGCTTATATGATTACAGAAAAGAACTTTGTGAGAAGTTGAATTTAAAAAGTATTGCTTTTGGTGGTCGTATGCCAAATTATCATAAGTATGCATCAGAACTATCGCCAAAAGAATATATCGATAAGGTTCGTCGTAAAGAAATTCAAGATCCAGTACTCAATTTTCAAATCAGCAATGATTTTCATCCTGCCAAGGTAATGAAGGGGTATTTAGATGGTGATAAGGCATCACAAGATTTTGCTATTTTAATGGAGTGGGATAATATCTATTATCAAAAACCTTCAAAGAAAGCGGCAACAAAGAAAACGGTTATTCGCCTTGGATTGATTCAATGGCAAATGCGACCTTATAAGGATTTAGATGAATTGTTGGAGCAAGCGGAGTACTTTATAGACGCCGTATCTGGTTATCGTTCAGATTTTGCATTGTTTCCAGAATTCTTTAATGCACCGTTGATGGCAGGTAATAATCATATGTCTACGGCAGATGCTATTAGGGAACTTGCCAAACATACACAGGCAATTGCTCATAAATTTTCAGAATTCTCCATTTCATACAACATAAATATTATAACTGGTAGTATGCCAGAAATGATAGACGGTCGTTTGTATAATGTTGGATATTTATGCAGACGTGACGGTACTATGGAGCGTTATGAGAAACTTCATGTTACACCAGACGAAGCCAAAGTTTGGGGTATGCAAGGTGGCAATCAAATTAAGGCGTTTGATACGGATTGCGGTAAAATAGGGGTGTTGATATGTTATGATTCTGAGTTCCCTGAACTTAGTCGTTTATTGGCAGATGAGGGTATGGATATTTTATTCGTTCCTTTCTTGACAGATACGCAAAATGGGTATTCTAGAGTACGTCATTGTGCACAGGCAAGAGCTATTGAAAATGAATGTTATGTGGCTATCGCAGGTAGTGTAGGAAACTTACCAAATGTTCAGAATATGGATATTCAATTTGCGCAATCTATGGTATTTACTCCGTGTGATTTCTCTTTTCCTACTAACGGAATAAAAGCGGAGGCTACACCTAATACCGAGATGATATTAATTGCAGATGTAGATATAAGTTTACTTCGCGAGTTAAATCAATTTGGGGCAGTACATAACCTTCGTGATAGAAGAACTGATTTATTTGAATTAAAAAAGAAATAAGATAATTCCGGTAAATCGGAGTCAAAAAAAACAAATATTGGATAATTTACAGATTATAGGTAGTGAAGAATGGTGTGTGTTTAATGAGTTAGGCATTCCTGCGATTAAGGCAAGAGTAGATTCTGGCGCAAAAACATCTTCTATTCAAGCAACCAATTTAAAAATAATTATAAAAGGCGGTCATGAATGGGTAAAGTTTGAGGTTAGTCCTTTACAAGAAAACCGTAGTATTGGTATTGAATGTCAAGCAAGATTGGTAGATCGCCGTATGGTTAAAAGCTCATCGGGTATTTCTGAAGAGCGCTTGGTTATTAAAACACCCGTTACAATTGGCGATTCTACTTTTGATATAGAATTGACATTGGCAAATAGAGATACGATGGAGTTTCGCATGCTATTGGGTAGGGAAGCTTTAAATGATCGTTTTATAGTAAACCCAGCTTTAAACTACCAATTACAATCTTTTGAAGACAGTGAGGTAAATAAAAAATACGCTCCTTATTTTAAGGAAAAAACGGGATTGAAAATTGCGTTATTGGCAAGTAACCCAAACTTGTATAGCAATAAAAGAATTATGGAAGCCGCTCAAGCAAGAGGTCATGAAATTGATTTTTTAAATGTAGAGCAAGCCTATATGAAACTTGATGCACATTCTCCAGAAATTAGATACCGTGGTGGTATTATTTTAAAGGATTATGATGCGGTTATTCCTCGTATTAAGCCTTCTGTAACTTTTTATGGTTGTGCATTAATTCGTCAATTCAACAATCTAGGTGTGTATTGTCAAAACTCTGCAGAGGCTATAACGCAATCTAGGGATAAGTTGTTCGCTTCTCAGTTATTCTCGAAAAATGATATTCATATACCTATAACTGGTTTTGCAAAATCTCCAATGGATACCAAAGACTTGATTAAAATGGTTAATGGTGCTCCTTTGATTATAAAACTTTTAGAAAGCACCCAAGGTAAGGGTGTTGTTTTAGCAGAAACGAATAAGGCTGCAGAAAGTGTTATTAACGCCTTTAAAAGTGTTAATACTAACATTTTGGTACAAGAGTTTATTAAAGAAGCAAACGGCCAGGATATACGATGTTTCGTGGTAAACGGAAAAGTAGTGGCTAGTATGCAGCGTCAAGCTCAAAAAGGAGAGTTCAGAGCCAATATTCACCAAGGCGGTACGGCTTCTATTATTAAAATAACTGCAGACGAAAAGAAACTTGCTTTAAAGGCAGCAAAGGTTTTAAATTTAGCAGTTGCCGGTGTAGATATTATTCGTTCAAATAAAGGTCCTTTATTATTAGAGGTAAATTCTTCTCCAGGACTTGAAGGTATAGAAAATGCTACAGGTAAAGATATTGCCAATGCTATGATAGTAGCTATTGAAAAGCGATTGAAGTTTATAATTTAATTTTAGTCATTATTAAAATGAGCTTCTTGATTTTTTAGATAAAATCAAGAAGCTTCATGTTTTTATAAACAACATAGGAAATAAAATGTCGTTATCAATTAAACTATATTCATGAAATTAACTGGTAAGAAAATTTTTGGTATTTTCATAATAATGTTTTTTTGTTTTGGTTGTGAAGAAGGAGAAGATTCTGCTAAAACACTAGAGGAAATAGATACTACAGCTCCAATTATTTCGGTATCTGAAATTGGAGAAACTATAGAGGTGTTAACCTCTATTGATATTTCAGTTTCTGATAATACAGAAAAAGTAAATACAGCTATCAGCATAAATGGAAATAGTGTTTTTACTACTAGTCAGAATCAATTTTCATATGATATTGACCCATTTGAATTTCCGAATGGAGCGACTAACTTAGTCATTACAGCAATTGATGAAGATGGAAATGAAACTGTGAAATCATTCCAATTTATCTCAAATAGATTACTTTTTCAAGGAGATGAAGGGTATTCAAGTGATACAGTTGATTCTTATTTAGCTATAAACTTAGAATCATCAGGAGAGCTTATTGCATTCAGGAAATTAATTGGTTATGAGGATTTAGCATTTTACTCTAATGATGAATTTGAAAAGCAGAATCTGATAATTACAAATTATTTAGTAAATGTTGATGATGGTAGTGTTTCTGCTAAATCATATGCCGACGTTAAGCCGGCTACTATTTTAAAAAATCGTGATGAAGTTCTCGATTTATTAGGATTAGATCGAAATTGGGTAAATAAAAATTCTGAGTTTAATATTGAAATACAAGAAGCAACTTCCTATTCATTATTTTATACATTAGGATTTGAATATTCTTTTGGTCAATCCAATAATAATATTTTTAACATAAGATATGATAATGAATCTGCTAATGATGTTTTTCTATATCATCATACTTATGATAATTTGAATTTACTCGATGATTATCGTTATCTATACACGGAAAGCTTTGAGGATCAAACCATGAATTTCGGAGATTTAACCAAATTGAACCCTGAGAATGTTGCAACAATAACTTTTTCAGAGGATGTTGAAAATTTTAATTTTACCCTCTTCGGTTTTAGTGATGAATATGCTTATAAGGAATTTAGAATGAGACTGTTGTACAGTTTTGTTGGTAATACGGAAGAAAATGGTTTTGTTTTCAATTATCCGATTATTAATGAATATCACTATAATCAGAAATCACTGAGTTATAGTTTAAATGATAAAAGCGTTCATTTAGAACGAAAGGAACTAAATGATTTAAATATTCCAAATTGGAAGGTTATTAAAAACGAGTCAACCGTGGAAATTACAGGTGATTATGATTTCTCAGAGTTAACTTATATAGTTGATTATTCCAGTACAGATAATAGAACAGCTTTGATTTTTAGGTATCAATCTTTATTTAAAGAGTCTATTATTATACCATTTGATAAATTAGAAATTCCTTTAGAAATAGTCAATAGTTTGAATGGTATAGGAGTAAATTTGGAATCTACTAGTTCAAATTCTAAACTATCAATAACATTAACGCAATTTGAAAATAGAATGGACTATCCAAATGGGGTTTTTTATCGGAAAATCGCGAATGAATTTGGAGATATAACCGAGATTACATTCCCTTTAAATAATTAAATAAATTTGAAGAACAGGCTAAACCCTGTTCTTCAAATTTTCTAACATTGTTTCCGTAGTTTTTTGAAGGTCGAATTCTGCCTTCCAATTCCAATCTTTCTGTGCAATTGAATCATCAATACTACTTGGCCATGAATTGGCAATTTCTTGTCTAAAATCTGGCTCGTATGCTATTTTGAATTTTGGGATAACAGTTTTAATGCTTTCCGCCATTTCTTTAGGCGTAAAACTCATTGCAGCTAAGTTATAAGCAGATCGTTCTTTAATTTTTTCTGCAGGGGTTTCCATAATCTGTAACGTGGCGCGTATAGCGTCGTCCATAAACATCATTGGTAAATTAGTGTCTTCTTCTAAAAAACACGTGTATGAGCCTTCAGATAAAGCTTTGTGGTAAATTTCAACTGCGTAATCTGTCGTTCCGCCACCTGGCATAGTTTTCCAACTTATAAGTCCTGGGTAACGAATGCTACGGACATCAACATTAAATTTATTAAAATAATATTCGCACCATCTTTCACCACTCTGTTTACTTATACCGTAAACAGTACTAGGTTCCATAATGGTATTCTGTGGTGTATTCTCCTTTGGAGTAGTTGGTCCAAATACAGCAATACTTGAAGGCCAGAAAATCTTCTCTATTTTTTTCTCCTTTGCTAAATTCAATACATTGAAAAGTGTGTTCATGTTAAGATTCCAAGCACGCATAGGAAATTTTTCTGCGGTAGCGCTTAACATGGCCGCCATTAAATAAACCTCTGTAATATCATGATAGGCGATGACCTCTTCTAAGGCATCATAATTGGTGGCATCTAATATTTCAAACGGTCCAGACTCCATTAAATCGTCGTTACCTTCTCTAATGTCACTTGCAATAATCTGATCATTGCCATATTTTTCTCTAAGTGTTAAGGTAAGTTCTGTTCCTATTTGACCACAGGCCCCAATAATCAATATATATTTTGACATTAAAATTTGCGTTAAATGAATTTGAGATAAAGATACCTTTTCTTAAAATTTGTACATTCGCTTATGTCCAAAATTTTATATTTTTTAGTACTAGTAACCTTGGTCGCATCTTGTAAAGATGCTGTATCGGATACTGCAATTGTTCATGAATCTCGTTGGGAAGATGTTACGGACAGCTTACCAGGTAAGATTAGAGTTGATGCAAAAGCCCAAACCATCTTAAATGATTGGCTTGAATACAATGCATTGGAAAAGAGTTTTGACAAGATATATACTTCTGAATATATTGAGGATTTTGAGCTTGTAATGGATGAACTGGTTGAGAATCAAAAGAAAATGGAGATGGGTGAATACCCTAAAAAATTTGATATTCAGCAAATAAAAGGGCGTCAGAAAGTATTCAAGACCTATATTTTAAAAACGAAGGGTGATTTGGAGTACAGACAAAACCCTAAGCAATCTATGCTGCAAATGATTACTGCTTTCAACGATTTAAGAAATCAATTTAATGTTGTAATCAATAACACCTTACCAGATGAATTACTCGCAAATGAAGAAAATTAGCCTATTACTAGTTCTTGTTTCAACCGTACTTTTTGCTCAAGATGACAATAAAACACAGATTATTAAGATATTAGATGATTGGCACGCTGCTGCTGGTACTGCGGATTTTGATACTTACTTTGAACTAATGACCAGTGATGCCGTGTTTATTGGTACTGATGCTACTGAAAATTGGCAACGAGATGAGTTCATGAGTTTTTCTAAACCTTATTTTGATAAAGGTAAAGCTTGGAATTTTACAGCAGTAGAACGAAACATTTATATAGATGACACTGCAGATATAGCTTGGTTCGATGAATTGTTAGACACACAGATGAAAATTTGTCGTGGATCTGGAGTTCTGAAAAAAGAAGATGGAGAATGGAAAGTAGCCCATTACGTATTATCCATTGCCGTGCCAAATGACTTGGTAGATAAGTTGGTAGAACTCAAAACCGAAAAGGATGATGCTCTTTTAAAAGAGCTTAAAACAAACTAATAAAAAAAGCGAATCTTAATGATTCGCTTTTTTTATTTCAATAACACTCGGTTGTTATTTTTTCTCTTCCGGAGCCTCTTTTCTAGAGGTTAAAGCTTGCTTGCTTAAACTTGCCAAATTAAAACTTGGATCTATTGCTAAAGCTTCGTCCAAGGTAGCAATGGCTTGATCAATATTATTTTTATCCATGTTATACTGTATAAGTGCCTTAACATGAATAAAAGCTGCTTTCAAAGAAACTTCATAAGGTTGTTGACGCTCATAAAAGGCATATTTCATATCATCTGTTGCATTGGCAATACCATATTCAACATGTTTCATAGCACCAACGTTATCGCCTGTTTGTACTTTTAAGTCGGCTAATTCATAAGCTAAGTAAGCATTAGGCTCTCTTGCATTTAAGGCTTCAAACTGCTCTAAAGCTCTTTTTGGTTGATTTAGCGCTTTTAAAGAAACGGCTTTAACTTGAACCGCTAGGTCAGAATCAGTGTCTAATTTCTCAATGCCAATGATATTTAAAGCTTGTAAGTGCTGATTGTCATTTGCGTAGATGTACGCAAGTGTATCATTTCTTTCTTGTGATGGAGATAGAATATTTAAATGGGTAAGTGCATTTATTACACCATCAACATCGCCTTGTAATCGCATTTGATCATAAAAGGCTTCGTAATGTTTTAGTAATTCTGAATTTGTCTGTGAGTATCCATAACTACCGGAGAATAAAACGGCAATGATTACTATTAAAACTGATTTTTTCATTTTTATTGTTCTTTTTAAAGTGCGCTAAACTATTAAAATATTCTGTATGATCTTGTTAAGGAAAGGTTTAAATGTTATAAATGAAAAAAGACGCCTATTAAGGCGCCCTTTTATAACTACTATAACTTTAAATTTTTTAAGCTAATTCTAACCTATTGTTAGATTTTTTGAATGTGCTCAATAACTGTGTGTAAAAACCAATACTCTTATTGTCTTTTTCTACACAAGATGTTAGAAACTTACATAAATTATTAAACAATAGATTCGTGTAAAAAGTTGGTAAATAAGTATTTACCTTTTTAGGATCGTAGAAACTATCATCTTCAATTACCTCCATTTTTATTCTATGGCGGTGATAATCTATTGTTACACTAGTGGCATTATAGTATTTTTTTAATAATGCGATATGTAAATCTTCATACTTTTTAAACCCATTTGGGTTCTTGCAACTTAGGGAGATGAGCTTCTCTAATTCAACCAAAACCTTCTCCCGTAATTTATCTTTCTTCATGATATTATGGTTTTATATTGTTATACAAAGGTATGTCATACGTCGATAAGTAACTGAAAACCAACAATATATTAACGCTGTTTTCGCGTATTTGTTGTCAAAGGAAGGTTTTATGTTGTAAAGGCTTAATTGATAGTTGTAAGAAACTTAAACTCATTAATAAGAAAAGGACTACAAAATGTTATTAATTTGTCCGTTTTCCCAGAAGGTGAGGTGTATTGAGGTGCCGCTATACCTCTTTTTAGGGCTTCTTTGGTATAATATTCTTTTTTTGTGGGATGTGCGGGATAGACGGCATTTAGAACATCGTTAAAATGCTGATGTTCTATGATAGTTTTTATAATACCGATACAATCATCTAAATGAATTAAGTTAATAGGTGCATCACCACCAGAAAGGTTCTCTCTTCCGGAAAGCATGGTTACAGGATGCCTGCTTGGACCAATTAAACCTCCAAAACGAATTATAGTGGTTTGTAATTCAGTATCATTTGTCAATAATTCCTCGCACTGTAATAATTGAATGCCAGACTCTGTATTTGGTTTTGGTTCTGTTTGCTCTGTTATTACACCTTTTGCATCACCATACACTGCTGTACTACTAGCAAATATTATCTTTCTTACCTGAGATTTTTTAATTGCTTTATGTAATAATTCTATTTTTGAAATGTAACTTTCCTTTGGTCCTTTTCCTCTTAATTTGGGAGGAATGTTAATAATTAGAATATTCAACGAATCTAAAAATCCGTCAATATTTCCGGTTATACCATTCTCAGATAGTGAAATATGAAATGGAACAATACCTCTTTCTTTCAGCAGAGCTAATTTTTCTTCTGAAGTAGAAGTACCATTTACTCTATGCCCTTGATCAATTAAACTTTCAGCCAAAGGTAGTCCTAGCCATCCACAACCAATAACCCCAATTCTATTATTCAAATTTTACTTTTTGTATCGTTAATATAGCATCGTTCAAAACAAATGGCATAGGAATTTGATCTTCCTTCCGTTCTGGAATGGTAAACAATGCATTATCAAGAAGGTCGTTAGAAGCTTCATAAATGGTAAGTTCAAATTCCTTGTCTTTAGGTACCTCAAGTGTTATATCTGTATAATTCTTATCGCTAATATAATTGGTTATTAACCTACCGCTATTTCTATTTTGTAGAAAGTGCTCTGATAATTCTACACCATTTACGTTTGCCTTTAATACATCAATATCGTTAGTGAATAATTCTAAACGATTAATTGGTCTATTAGGGGTAATGCAAAGTCGAATGTTACGTATTGCATTAATTACCGTATCTAATTGTACTTCTACGGTAGGTTTTGGGACATTTTTTAGAGGAGCATCATTAGTATATGTAAAATTAGACCCGTATTTACTGCTAATGACCTTTTTGGTAAGTTTATTATCCACGACCTTTTTGGTTATGTATTGTGAGGTCCAATCTGATAGTTGATGCTCATACGTCGACCACATGGCTTCATCATCATCTACATTTAATACGTACAGTAAACTGGTAGGCTTTGGGCGTTCTTTTGAGAAGCTAGAGTTCATATGGGCAGAAACCATAAGTCCTGCAAACAACAAGAAACTTAGAAATGCCAAAGCACCTTTTTTTCTGTATTTGGTTACTAACGGTAATAGTAAAAAGAAAATCAATGTCGTTAAAAGGGTAGAAGCGACCATCATCTTAAGTCCCAATCCGACCGGGAACATTTGCACTAAGGGCGCGAATATGAACAACGCCGGAATTCCTAGAAAAACCAATAAAAACGGATTTGGATTCTTTTGATTAATATGCACGTAAAAAGCAACTAAGAAACTGTAGAGTGGTATTATAAAAAATGCAGCTCCCTTCAAGTATATAGCTACTAGACCACAAATAAGTATCCAGATGATAAATGGCGCCACTAATAGGTTTGCTGTTTTTATCACTTTAAACCTGTAGTAGGCGTAAAAACAAGTTCCTAATGAAAATAAGGTGAATGCTAAAATATATGCATGACCATTGTAAGTAAATCCGTGTAGAATATCATTGTAAGCTGGGTACACCCATTTTAAAAACGTCCAGCTGTAGTAACCTACAATTCCGTTGATAATCAATGTAAAGAGCACCGGTATAAACCCCTTTAGAATATCTTTTCCTTTTAATACTTTTTTCTTAAATCCGGATATTAGAAGGATTATAAAAAATATGATCGCAAGAATAAGCATAGGCATTATCCAAGTAAATGGATAGGATACCATTTTAAAAAACGGAACATTAAAATATACATTATCATTCAAGCTTTTTAAATTGGTTAGATCAGCATTACTAAAGTGTATTAATAATGGCATTAGGTAACTACCTTGATGTGCTAAGGTCTTTCGGTCTAATCTTTCATAATTATCCATAGCGGTATGGTAGTCAAAATGATCATCTATAAAAGCGAAATTAAACCCCTCAACATCACCCTCTTCTCTAAAAACTGTTAGATCGGTATCATTAGGCAACATTTTATAAATGCTGTATGCAAGTGAATTAGCTACAGGAAACTCAGGATTTGCAGCAATAAATTCAGATATAAGTTTGCTGTTACCTTTGTTCGTTTCCATGAGCATGTAACTTGGGCCACCACTACCACGAGCTTCAAAATTTAAAACAAGACCAACATCTTTCAACCATTCATGCTTGTCAACGAATAAATCTGCACCGTTAAGCCCTAATTCTTCAGCATCGGATATTAGGATGATAATATCGTTCTTTGGGGTTGTATTGGTTTTTAGAAATGCTCTTACACTTTCTAGAATTGTAGCAACGCCACTACCTGCGTCACTTGCACCATGAGAAGAATGCGGACTACTATCATAGTGACTAAGTAATAATAAGGCTTTGCCAGACTCACTACCTTTTATTCGGGCAAGTATATTCTCTGCTTTGCTCAAATTTCCCCAATCACCAGATGTATATCCTTCTTGTAAAGAAGTTTCCAAGCCCAAATTTTTGAGCTCATTGGTAATATAGTTACGTGCCGTAGTATGAGCAGGGAAACCAACACCATGCGGTTCTTTTGAAATTTCTTTTACATGTTGTAAAGCCCTATTTGTAGAGAATTCGGTATCGACAACAACTTCATCTGGATTATAATGCGGTAATAAAACTCTAAAACTCCAATAAGTGGCAAGAATAACAAGTAGTAAGGTTAGTACGGTTGGTGTTTTTTTCATGATTACGGTATTCTTTTAATTAAGCATAAAATATTAAAAATAACACTATAAATATTGACTTTTATTAGCAAATGTCAATTATTTTATTATCTTTAGTAATTAACCTCTAAACAAACTATCATGGGAATCAAAAGCTTTCAAGGCGTTAGAAAGGTATTTAAAAAGGAATTTGAAGCCCCAATTTTGGTAGCGGATTACATGACTACTAAGTTAATCACTTTTTCGCCAGAAGAATCAATTTTAGCCGTAATGGAAAAATTTGCCAAACATCGTATTTCAGGTGGACCGGTTTTAGATAAGAACGGTTTTCTCGTTGGTATCATTTCAGAAGCGGATTGTATGAAGCAAATTTCTGAAAGTAGGTATTTTAATCAACCAATTTTAGATAAAAGTGTTGAAAGATTTATGACTAAAACCGTAGAAACCATTCCACACGATATTTCGATTTTTGATGCTGCTGGTATTTTTGCCCAACATAACAGAAGAAGGTTGCCAGTTATGCGAAATGATATTTTAGTCGGTCAAATTAGTAGAAAAGATATTGTTATTGCAGCTTTAAAACTAAGCGGTCATAACTATAAATAAGAATTTTTTTAAAGAGTTATATAAAACACCAAAAGCTTGCCTACAGGAAAGCTTTTGGTGTTTTTAGTAGCCCGTAGCTTATTCCCTTTTTACGATCATATAAAAATCATTGTCTAACGGTAGATATCCTAAATCGTATAAAAAGTAATAGGTAGTGCCTTTTTTGGTTGTGTATAGGTTAGTGACATAATCAAAATCGAATCCTTTATCCAACAAGCGGGTACGTGTTGTTTTTGTCTTACCATCCGTTAATTTGTAACTATCAAGAACGCGGTAATTTTTACGTAGTCTGTTGTTAATGTTTCTAATAAGATTTTTACTATCTGGGTTTACTTTGTTGTTATAGGCATTGCGACAGTAGTCATTGCAGAATTTTTTATCAATTCTACCAATGACCTCTTTACCGCATTCTAAACATTGCTTATTCATCTATTGTCTGTGGTAGTTAAATTTTACTTCGTTTGAAGTTCCGTCTTCATCCCCAACTTCAACATACATATTAATTTCCTTGTCAGATATATATTCAATAGTAAAATCATCAAAATAAAAGCGGTTCTCTTCAACTTTTACCAACTTGAAATCAATGTTTTCATCTCTTTCTTCCCAACCGCTTAAATTGGCATCAAAATGTTTTAGTTGAAGAATTAAAGTGGCATCTATTTCAATTAAATGTCCGAATTCATAAAAGCTTACTTCACCTTTATCAAGTAAACGAAAAGAGAACATCATAGAGCCATCTAATGGTGGACTCCATATTTCTTCTGCAATTCCGCCAAAGGCTTCTCCTTTCCAATGCCCCGCTAACCATTCTATATCGTTTAAAGTTGCGGCAGGGCTCATCATCATACCTTCTTCAAAAGAAATTGTGTTTTGTGACTGTAGTAAACAAGTAGTAGAAAGAAAGAATAGCAATAATAATTTCATGTAATCGTATTTGTAACAAGATACAAATTAAACGTTTACAAACGCCTTTGTTTACTTTTCGTAAAATTCAATAGGAAGGTCGTCTGGATCAGCTATGAATGTAAATCGTTTATTAGTGAATTCATCTATTCGAATAGGTTCTGCAATAACATTATATAGTTTACACTTAGCAATTATATCTTCTATATTATCCACTTCAAAAGCAATATGTCGTAATCCGCATGATTCTGGTCTAGATGGTCTTTGCGGCGGATTAGGGAATGAAAATAACTCAATGATATATTCGCCCTGTAATGCCAAATCTAACTTGTATGATTGCCGTTCTTCGCGATATACTTCACGAATAATTTCTAAACCTAAAACTTCAGTATAGAAGTGTTTAGAAACCTCGTAATTAGAGCAGATTATAGCGGTGTGGTGTACTTTGTTCATAGTTTTAATTTAGAACCATTTATCTAAGAAATATAATAGAATTACTGTTAGAACAGGAATTCCGCAACAAATAAGAAATAGGGGATACCCTTCTTTAATGCCTTTTATAATCTTTTTATGGAATTTGCTTTTGAAGAGCATATTAAATTATATAGTTATAAAATAACAAGGGCGGTTTACAAATTTGTAAACCGCCCTTGTTTATTAATATGAAAAGTGTTCTTATAACTTATAAGTGATTCCGATTCTACCTCCACTTACAACGTTTCCTCCACCAACTTGAAGGTTAATGGCAAAGTTATCATCAAAGAAATAGCGACCACCTACTTGTAGACCTATGCCAAAATTATCTGCGCCACCATAATCAAAGGTGTCACCATCAAGTTTGGTGCTCCAGCTATAATAACTCAAATTAGCACCTGCATACAAATCCCACTGACTTGGAATTTCAAAAACTTCATTAAAGTGGTAATTACCATTTCCTGTAATACCAAATATAGAACTCTTAAAATCATTGCCAAAACCACTACCATGATTGTAGGTTTGATACGATAATTCGCCGCCAACAGAGATATTTGGTGCTACGCCATATTCTAATCCTGCGTAAATTGGAGTTCCCCATCCAGAAAAGCCAAATCCTGCATTTGCCTGTAATGCCCCTTCTTCTAATGGTGATTGTGCATACGTAAAGCCAATAGTAAATAGGGCTAATAATAAAGTGATTTTTTTCATGGTTAATGTTTTGATTAACAATTAGTTAATTAATGTTGTTTTGATATTTAAAGTGTAAATATCTGCGAAAGATAATTAAATATTTCAATTGTTAAAGTTTTAACCTCGTCAAAATTTAAAGGAGATAAAGGCAAAAGCATATCATAGTTCAGATAGTCATATCTATTTTAAATATTGGTTTTTTGAATGCATTATAAAATTATTTTCTGCCAACCTGAATATTATTCAAGGGCTTCGTACAATTCAATAGCTTTTATATAATTGATTGCGCCTTTCATAGTCATGTCATTAATAAATCCATTTAAAGTCTGGTGATTTAATTCTACCCAATTCTCTAACGAATCTCTTTTTTGTGTCCAATCATTCCAGTTGACGTCAATGTATTCTAACTCTTCAATTCGTGAGATTTTTTCATTCTCAAAGGTTACTTTGACCTTAAATCTTAGTGGGTTGTTTTTTAAAAACTCATTACGAATATTTTTCTGAGTAATTGTAACGATGACATCAGTGTTCTTTTCCTCTAAATCTAAAATCTGATATGAGGGTTTAAATATTGAATCCCATTTAAAAAAAACATGAAAACTGTCATGATTGTAATTTGTGGTAAAATCACCGGAAACTATGGTGATGCTATCATTTATTACCGCATTTAATGCATTGAAATTGCCAGCATCAAATGCGTTGTAATATTGTTTGACTGTTTCTTTGTGGTTTAATTGTAGATTATCGCAACTGGTTAATATACCTATTGTAACCAGTAAAATAAATATGTTTTTCATTATGCGATTTTATCAACTAAAACTAAATCCTTAATTTTTTGTGCTTTTTCAAAATGATCTAATTTGTGCTTTTGAATCCACCAGGTGGCGACTTCCATTAAGAGCTTTGGATTGTCATTTTTGTTCTTGAAAAAGGCATAGAACGAAAGCCCTACGTTTTCTCCTTTTGTAGCAATTTTGGCATCACATACATCAATGATTTTTAGTCTGATTTCTTTGTTCATTTTCCTATTTGGTTTTTTTCTCAAAAATCAATTCAAAATAAGCTGCTTTACCATAACCTGATATTGCAGGAGCAAATATTTGAACAAAACGCCAACCTTCTTTAGCATGGTTCGCTATTATAGTTTTGTAATCAGTATTTGGATTTGTAGTAAATAAACCAGACAAACCTATTTTTACATATTTGTATTCGAACATGGGATATTATTTTAATAATTCAAAAGCAAGTTTTTATCATTTCACAATCTTTAGCTTATACTTCTCTAAAAGTCCACTAAGATTATCGGTAGAGAAAATGGCTCCTGTCATTGTATTGTTTTCTGGGTCAAGACTATAATTGGTAGCGGAACTAAAATCGGCTTTTTGCAGATTGGTTCTTGAAAAGATTGCACGATCTAAATTGCATTCATCGAATTTTGCTTTACTAAGATCGCAGTCTCCGAAGTCAACCTCGTTAAGTTTGCAAAGCATGAATAATTGCCCTACAAGTTTCAATTCTCTGAAGATTGCAAAGCTTAAGTTACAATCAAAAAAAGACAGGTCCATTAAAAAAGTATTACAGGTGTTGAATGCTAAACCTACAAGCTTACAATGCGAAAATTTCACTTCTTTAAACGTAGTATTAACAATATTTACATTGCTTATATTACAGTCAATAAACTCACATTCTAAAAATGTCTGATTGTTTAAATTTCCTTTAGAGAAATCACATCCTTCAAAAATGCAATTTTCGTATTCCGCCCTTGGTAATGGGGTGACTGCATATTTTTTTCCTTTAAAAGTTTGATCTAGAATTAATTTCTCCACTATTTTTTAATGTTGTTTTTTAGATAATATAATCGCAGGAATTTCTAAACTTTGAAATAGTGAATTATATGCTTTCATTTCAGTATTAATAATTGCGTCGTGTTCTGTTGAAAATGTTCTCCATGTGTTCAACAAGTCAGTTAAACGCTCTTTTGCGCCAGCGGTAACTTTGGGTTCGGCAGCATCAATATAACCTCTTAGATTCAGTAATTGTGCATTCAGTTTATTTTCAAAATTTATAACATCTTGAAAAGTTTTCTGGTTAGGCTGTATCAAATTTTCTTCCCAGATGTTTATTCGTTTTACTAAAGAATCTCCTTTCTGTAAAAGTTCTATAGCTTCCGCATTGCTAGAAAGTAGTTTGTTGTATTGGTTTAATTGAGATTTGGCCGATCGCATATCATTGACCGAGGTGTGTATATTAACCACGGTAGACTCAATGGTCTTCATCATCGCTTGTTGCTCTGCATAATCTACCATGCTAGCGTTTACTTTTGGGTGAGGTAAAATGGTAACCATTGTTTCAGTAGTTGATTCCCCTAAAGTTAATTTTAGTTGGTAATCACCAGGACCAACTGTTGAACCATTTAAGCCTCCAAGTACAAATACTTTTTCCACTGAGGGTAAAGCGTTTCTTTTAAAGTCCCAAGTAAAACGATTGTATCCTTTTTTAGATGTTAGTACAGCAGGTTTAGAAGGTCCTCCAGGCCAAGATTTAAAATCTTTATCTTTTTGGTTGGTAATAGTACGTATTATTTCACCATCTTTTAGAACTTCTAGCTTTAGTTCAGTACTGTCTTGTGCTTCACTCAAATAATAGTCAAAAGTTACTCCGCTTTTAGGATTGCTTCCCAATCCAGGAATTGGTTTATCACTTGATCCTCCTATAAGCAAATACGTGTCTTTAGGTTTAAAGATATTTACCCTTTGCTTTGGCGTAGTGCTATTCTGTAATGCAGCCAAATCATCTAATATCCAAAAAGCTCTACCTGCAGTTGCCGCCACCAAATCATTATCTTGAATGATAAGATCATTGATAGGGGTTAGTGGTAAGTTTAATTGTAATGGCTGCCAGTGCAATCCATCATTCAAGGAAACGAAAAGTCCTGTTTCCGTACCTGCATATAATAGGCCTTTTACTTTTTTGTCTTCACGAACAACACGTGTAAATGTGTTGTCACCGTTTATGCCATTGACAATTTTTGACCAAGTAGAACCATAGTCGGTAGTCTTGAAAATGTAGTTTCCAAAATCCATCGATTTGTATCTCATTAATACTATGTAGGCAGTCGCTGGGTCATGCGGAGAAACTTCAATACTATTAATGATTCCTTCTTTAATTCCTGTTGGTGTAACGTTCGTCCAATTGGTACCTCCGTCTTTAGTAACGTGCACCAAACCGTCATCACTACCAGACCAAATAACACCTTCTTCATGTGGAGACTCTGTTAAATAGGTGAGCGTGTTATATATTTCACCACCTGCGGCTTCATTAGTAAAAGGACCGCCACCTAAACCATGCTTGTCTTTTTCGTCTCTTGTTAAATCTGGACTAATGACTTGCCAACTATGACCTTCATCTGTTGATTTGAATACTACGTTACCACCATGATAAATAGTTTTTCTATCGTGTGGTGATGTGATAATGGGAGCATTCCAATTATAACGATACCTAGCATCTTCAGGAGAGATGCTTAAACCTAGCTCCGGATACTCTTTTATAGACTTAGACTCTTTTGTTTCTGCATCCCACTTATCAATATTACCTTGATATGTGCCACCGTATATTAGTTTTGGGTTATCTGGGTCAAAAGCTAAAAAGGCACTTTCACCACCGGCGACGGCATACCAGTCTTTCCAATCTATACCAGCGTCATTAGTTCTAGAGGCTATCGCAACGGTAGAGTTGTCTTGCTGACCTCCATAGACATTATAAGGCACTAGGTTATCTGTAATAACTCTATAAAATTGCGCTGTATTTTGATTCTCTTGTGTACTCCAACTTTTTCCGCCGTTGTTTGAAACATTAGATCCACCATCATTTGAATTAATCATACGTTGATTGTTCAAAGGGTCTATCCACAAATCATGATTGTCACCATGTGGAGTTGATAGCGTTGAAAACGATTTCCCCCCATCTATAGATTTTGTTACCGGTGCATTTAGAACATAAACGATATCTTCATTTTGGGTATCTGCAAAAATTTCCATGTAATACCATGAACGTGTAATGTTGATACGGTCTTTATTAATTAAGGTCCATTTTTTACCAGCATCATCTGACCTATAAACGCCTCCTTTTTCTCCTTCGGCCTCTATTACCGCAAAAACGCGTTCTGGATTGGCACGAGAAACAGAAATACCTGCTTTACCCATTTCCTTGGGTAAGCCTTCTGTCAATTGTTTCCAAGTATCTCCACTATCGGTAGATTTATAGATGCCTGAATTTTTTCCACCAGACTCCATGGTCCAAGGAAATCGCCTGTGTTGCCACATAGCTGCATATAGAATGGTTGGGTTGGTCATATCCATTGATAATGCCGATGCTCCTGTGATATTATCTACAAAAAGTACGTTTGTCCAAGTTACACCACCATCTATAGATTTATAGATTCCTCGTTGAGAGGAGGGACCATATTGTGCTCCTTGCGCAGAAACAAAAACAATATCAGGATTGGTTGGATCTATAATAATATCAGAGATATGTCTTGTTTGCTCAAGACCCATATGTTTCCATGTTTTTCCGGCATCGGTAGATTTGTAAACTCCGTCGCCCATAGAAGTCATTACACCTCTTGCGGCATGCTCGCCCATACCGGCTATTATAATATTTGGGTTGCTTTCAGCTACCGATATGGCGCCAACGGTTGCTGTTTTTAAAAATCCGTCAGAGATATTTTTCCAACTAATTCCGTCATCTGTGGTTTTCCAGATTCCGCCACCTACGGTACCCATGTAATATACCATTGGCTGACCAACTACACCAGTTGAAGCAACACTTCTACCACCTCTAAACGGACCAATATTTCGCCACTTTAACCCTGTATAAAGAGAATCTTCTAGCTTAATTGCTGGTTCGGTTATTTTACTCTTTTTTCTTTGAGATTGTAATGCCAATGGAGCTAAGATAATTAGCACTAGCAGAAGTCTAATGGTTTTCATGGTGTGGCCTGTTTGGTTGTTGAATAAGGGAAGGTAATAAAAGCTTAGGTAAAATGGTAGTACTGAATTTGAATTCGCTATTTCTGATTTTAAAGGGCGATTTTTTATGGTTTTAAACAATATAGATTTATTAAAATGATAAATTGGTTTTAATAGGTCTGCAGTTTCTTTTTTTACTTTAAACTGGCTAAGTTAGAAGGTGTATGGCGCACCAGACTAAACTTTTAAAACAAGAATTAAGTACAGAAAAACTAAAAGAATACTTCCCTAACGGGCAAGTCAATACCTATTCTAAAGGATATATAATTAGTTATATCCATAAAAAAGTAAGCACATTTAGGTGGTTATTAGAGGGCAGTGTCAATTATTATATTTCGTTTGAAAACTCAGAGAGCGATATTTTGGTTTGTCAAAATTCAGAGCCTTTTTCCACCATCGGTTTAAATGGTTTTAATACACCGCAAAGGTTTACTTATAAAGCTGTGGTCTCATCGCCAAAAGCTACATTTTTTGAAATACCTTTTATAGCGCTTGAAGCATATTTAAAGAAAGGGCATCAAAACATTCTTTTAAAGAATATAGGTGCTAAATTATATCGTGTTCTACAAACAGCTTTATTAAAGCAGACCGAATTATTGAACCCGGTAAGGTTTCAGCCATTTGTAGAAGATCGTCAATTCTTTATTTCGCCAGTTGCAGAGCACGAAGAGATTGTATCGTTAATGAGACGTTCTCCTTTTCTCGATTATTTTGAAGAGGAAAATCTAATGGCATTGGCAGGCTTGGCAGAACGTAGAGAATATGAACCAGATGAGGTTTTGTATGTACAAGATGGTTCAAGTAATGGTTTGTTTATATTAATTCACGGAGAGGTTACTATAAAACGAATAGAGAATACCATTGAAATTAAACAACGTTCCATAAAAAATGCTGGCTTTGTTTTCGGTTGGTCATGTTTATTGAAAGAAAAGGATATCTGCTCTGCCATTACAAATACTAAAACATCTGCCTATTTTATTCCTGATGGGGAACTCATGAAATTATTTCGTAAGGATGATGCTTTTGAAGGTCAATTTTTTAAAAGGCTTTTATGGCTAATGGGCAATCAACTTAACGCAGCTTTTGTACGTTATATTGGTTTGTTGGGTGAGCACAGTATAGAAGCGGTTTATCAACTTATTAGTAATAACAAATCTCGCTTATTGTTATCATCTCCATTACATCAAGTACCACACCTATTAAAAAGTAATACTACCAAGCAATTTGCTTATGATGCCTTAACTGGCTTAGTTAAAAAAGGGACTTCTTTAGAGAGACATATTGCGTCTTTAAGTTTAGAGTTGTTAAGCGAAGACCAGAAAGAGCATGAGTTTATCAGTGGGTTACAACAGATATATGAAAATGTTGCAGAAAAGGAAAGTCAGAACCCGAAAATGAACAGGAAAGTATGTGCAGAACTTACCGTAAAGGTTTTTGATAAAGTACCCTACATAATTGAGGGATGGGAGAATTTACCAGAAAGTACCGGTAATATTTTCATTTATAATCATTTGGTAAATGATCAACATTATGTGCTAAACAATAATTTTCAAATAACTCTAGACTCTCATTTTCTAAGTGCCATGGTGTTGTATAAAAAATATAATGAACCAGGAATTAGAACAGTGAGAATTGGAAAAGGGCAAGAATACGGACACCAGAATTACTACGATAATTTAGGGTATATCAATGTATACACGCAAGAATCCGAACAGCAAACAGCTACCTGCAAAAAAGAATCTCGAAGTATTTTTTACAGTGAAGCTTCTAAGTACCTTCAAAATGATTATAATCTAATTATTAGTCCAGAAGGAACTTCCTACAGAACAGATGAATCTCCCGGCCCATTTAAAATGGGAGCATTTAAATTAGCCTTGAATACAGTGCCAGAACCTTATATAATACCTGTGGTAATGGTAAATTTTGACCATAGAATAGGTAAGTCGTTATACTACTGTGCTATAAAGGAACCTTTTAAATTGAGTGAAAAAGTGCCTTCTAGAAATAATGCCGATTTGTATGCCTTTGTACAGCAGTATGAAAACAATTATAAAGGATATGTGCAAACTGCCATTAAAAGAGCAGAACAGTTGAATGTGTCTTCTTCAGGAGCTGATAGTTTAGAAGAGCCACCTGCTATATGGTCCAATGAAATAAAAAGACTGAAGAGACGTGTTGATAAACTGGAAACGCAAGAAAATCTTATTGCTTTCTACGGTAGTTCGTCTGTGCGTTTATGGGTGAATATGAAGCGTGATTTAAGTCCGTTCAATGTAGTGAATCTTGGCTTTGGCGGATCTACATTTGCGTGGTGTATTCATTATTTCGATGAGATTTTTAAAGAAGCAAATCCTTCAAAAATTGTTTTGTACGCAGGCGAAAATGATTTGAATGATGGTAAGACACCACAAGAAGTACTATCGGGATGTATGGAATTGGTGCAGTTGGTTAAAAACAAATACCCAGGTATAGAATTGGCATTAATAAGTTTGAAGCCTAGTGTAGAACGCGAACATCTAATTCCTTTAATTATGGAAACAAACCTCATGTTGTCCAAGTATTTTATCACCGAGCTTAATGCACAATATATTAATGTATTTGCACAAATGATTACTACGGATAATAGACCCATTCCAGAATTATATCTTTCTGACGGATTGCATTTAAATAAGCAAGGCTATGCGCTGTGGAGTACTGCTATTAAAAAAGCACTACAAGCAGCGGATAGCCTTGAACTTGAAATCTAATTATTGATTGGAGAACCTATTTGTCTTGTCCACCTTTACGTTGTGGAGATCTTGGCGTTGGCCATTCTCCTTTTTCGCCAGATCTAGGGTTGATACCTAAAACGGCTTTTTCACGAGATGTTCTTTCAGGATCCTCACATGCCATATAGGTTAAAATTGCAGTAAGAATTGCGTTGTTACGCACATCGTCAAATACAATTTTATCATACGTGTCTAAATTTGTGTGCCACGTGTAATTCCAATAGTCCCAACTTAAAGAGCTTAAAGAAAAAGCAGGAGCACCTGCCGCTACAAAAGATGCATAATCCGATCCACCACGACCAGGTGAGCCTGGGAAAGTAGTTTCAATTTCATTCTTGTATGTTTCAGGAACCGCTTCTAACCAACGTCCTAAATAATCATAGGCATGTAAGAAACCTTGCCCAGATAAACGAACAACTCTTCCTGTTCCATTATCTTGATTGAAGACAGCTTGTACACCGGCAACAATTTCTGGATGATCTTCTACAAAAGAACTTGAACCGTTTAAACCTTGTTCTTCACTACCCCAATGTCCAATTAAGATTGTTCTTTTTGGATTTGGGTATACTTTCTTTAAAATACGGGCAGCCTCTAACATGGTAATGGTACCTGTACCATTATCTGTTGCTCCTGTTCCTCCATCCCAAGAATCAAAATGCGCAGATAAAATCACATATTCGTCAGGGAATTCGGTTCCAGGTATTGTGGCGATGGTGTTGAATGCCGGTACTACACCAAGGTCTTTAGATTCGGCAACAATTTTAATTTTAGTATCGGCACCGTGTTCTACCATTCTGTACAACATTCCGTAGTCCTCTAAAGAGATATCTACTGCAGGAATCTTTTCTGTACCTGCACTGAATATTTTGTTTGCTCCAAAACCTTCAGACCATCTAGATTGGGCAATACCTACAGCACCCGCTTTTTCAAAAGCTGCATTAATAGTTCTACTGTTATAGCCAGTATTGCTAATATTCTGTCTCCATTCTTTTTCTATTGAATCGCGATCCGATTTCATTTTCTCGAACGATTCTTTAGTAGCATACTCTTCCCAGTTTTCATCTGGTCTACCCGTTGGTTGTAACATGCTTACCATTACTATTTTCCCTTTAACGTTAGGAAGCCATTTTACGAAAGCTAAGGAGTCGGTAAAAGTAGGTAGTGTAATTAATGATGCCGTAACGCCTTTAGAACTTGTGCCTGGGTTCCAAGCTAATTGTGTGGCGTGTAATGATGCTACCCTTGGCGATACCATATCTACATGGGTAATGCCTCTTTGCCAACCTTTCCAAGTTCCCCACTGTTGGTTTTCTGCAGAAATACCCCATTTTTTATAGGTATTTATTGCCCAATCATGTGCGCTTTTCATTTCTGGAGTACCTACTAAACGTGGACCGTTGAGGTCCATTAATTCGTAAGCCAATTGTTCTAATTGAGAGTTTTCAATACCTTCTTTTTCGATGGCATTAACAATGTCTTTTG
>JGI24519J20070_1000085_pt1 | contig 32979 bp, 25 predicted proteins | sample LinPmetageLP43_FD_20070 | JGI IMG/M metagenome (IMG submission 20070) | reverse complement strand
CGCCAGGCCGCATCATGATTTAAACCTCCGGAAGGAATCAGGGAGGCCAGCATGGCGATGTGGGCGTGGCGGTTCCAGGTGAGGTTTATGGATCGCTTACAGGACTATTGCGCCTGAGCTCTCGGCCAAGCGTGCTTGGATTTCGGCCTAGGTGACGACCGATTCAACGCAGGCTCAATCCTTGGCCTTGCATCAGAATCAGGACGCCCCGTTCGTAAGTGGTTAAATGCATGTAGATTTTCATGGAAACACGCTATCTCATGTGTTGTACTTGGCCCCTGATACGTCCAAGTCATGAAGAACAACGGAATGGCACTGAAAAGATCGCTTGATCGTTTTCTGGAGCCTATGGTGTTCTCTCCGACGGGTGCTTCTTAATATCTTTTTAGGCGGGATATAGACTTCTTTATAATGGAAGATATCTTGGTAGTTAAAAAATGAGTGTGGTTGGCAAGACCCGACACGTACTTCAGGTCTGTCATGGGTACGACGGACCTTTTCTCGATTGCGCTCGGCAATATGCTGCACTATTCGACGGAACCGACTATCAGGTCACCACGGTCTTTCTGACTGGCAAGGCAGATCCGCAGGTGGCAGATCAATGCCACAGCGCTGAAGTGATATTCATGGGGTATGGTTCTGTAGAGATTCGCGGCTTGAAATTGAAAGCCATTCGCGAGCTTCGCCAGATCGCTTCTAGTCACGACTTTAGTTTTTGCATTGCCCATCGCTCTAAACCCACTTATATCGCGTGCTTGGCAACAGACCTGATGATTATCGGTGTGCATCATGCCTTTGGTGACTTTCAGCGCCTTGGACGTCGACTCTTCGCGCGCGCATTTCGTAAACGTCTGCACTTGCTCGCTGTCTCTGATGCGGTACGCGATGACATTCGCCGGTGCCTACCTGGCTGGCCTGCCGAGCGTATTCAGACGCTGCATAATCGGATCAACGTTGCTGCTGTCTGCAGCGATCAAGTCGAGCGCAGCGAGGCGCGCGCAGCCTTGAGTTTGGCTGAAAATGCTTGGGTTGTCGGCAATGTTGGGAGGCTGCATCCTGACAAGGATCAGGCCACGCTACTCAAAGGTTTCGCGCGAGCGCTACCAGACTTGCCTCCTGAGGCGCTACTGGTGATTTTGGGTACTGGCCGGCTGGAAGCCAAACTTAAGAGCTTGTCAGCGACATTGGGTATCGCTGATCGAGTGCTGTTTAAAGGCCAAGTGCCGCATGCTCGTCGTTACTTCAAGGCGTTCGACGTGTTTGCGCTAACCTCTGATCATGAGCCCTTTGGCATGGTGCTGCTGGAAGCGATGGCGGCAGGTAACGCGCTGATTTGCAGTGACTGTGGCGGCGGCCCTGAGGTGGTTGGCAGTACGGGCCATCTTTTTCCTCTAGGTGACGAGGCTGCGCTTTCACAAGTTCTACTGCAGTGCTACAACGCCAGTGATGACGAGAATGGCCGCTTGGCTCAGCTAACCAACGAGCGTCTTGTAGTGTTATTTTCTGATGTGTCTGCGCAGCAGCAGTTCTGGGCGCTGCCCATGATGGCCACCTACAAATAGAGTTTCCACCACATGGTTAGTACCAAAAGGACTGGCGCACCAAGTATCCGCTTTATCATCCCTTACTTTGGCTGCTGGCCATTCTGGATGGATTTCTTCCTGGCAGGGTGCGCGCGTAATCCTGATATTGACTGGTTGTTCTTTACTGACTGCGGCATCCCGCAGAACGTACCGGACAACGTAACCTTTATTGAAATTTCTTACTCAGATTATTGTGCTCTGGTGTCTGAGCGCCTTGGCATCGATTTCTCACCGGCCGATTCCTACAAGCTTTGCGATATTAAACCGGCTTTCGGCTATATCCATGCTGAGCATCTGGATGGTTATGATTTCTGGGCGTTTGGTGATGTCGATGTGGTATATGGCAATCTTAGAAAGTATTTCACGGCGAACCGCCTCGCTACTAAAGATCTGTTTGCGACCCATGCCCGGCGTATCTCCGGCCACCTTTGCCTGTTGCGCAATACGCCGACGATGCGCGAGGCTTTTATGCTAATACCACAGTGGCAAGAGCGATTCTCTGATCAAGCACATCAAGCGTTGGACGAGGGAGCCTTCAGTCGTATTTTCGTGCGGCATAAAAACTGGCCAGAGCCTTTGCGCCGTTTCGCCGCAAGGTTTAATCGGTGGGCACAGAGCAGTGAGTTTGTCGAAAGCCACAGTACATTCAGTGTTCTCCCTGATGGTCGCAGAGTCGTTCCCCAGCGCTGGTTTCTGCAAAACGGGCGATTGACGAACAGTGAACTAGGCAATACCGAACTACCCTACCTACATTTTCTGGTTTGGAAGAATCAACAATGGAAAGGTGTTCCGTCCGAGTCATTGCGCGGACCTGATACGCTTGCGCAAAAAACTGCATGGCAAGTCTGTGAGACCGGCTGGAGTGAATACAGCGAATGATAGCTAAAGACGTAAAAGAATATCCGTTAGTCTCTGTCATTGTCCCTTGTTACAACTATGCTGGGTATGTTGATGAAACATTGCGCAGCGTGCTGTCGCAGGACTACCCGAATTTTGAATTGATCGTGGTGGATGACGGCTCTACCGATAACAGTGTTCAGGTTATCGAGCGCGCTCTAGCCGCCAACCAGGATGGCCTTGCGCAGCGCGTAGAGTTCATTCGGCAGGAAAACGCAGGGGTTAGTGCGGCCTTAAATACGGGCCTGGCCGAGGCCCGAGGAGACTTCATAGCAACATTCGATGCAGACGACATCATGCCGCCGGGGCGACTCTCAGTGCAGATGGCATACTTGCGCGAGCACCCGGAAGTCGGGTGCCTGGGTGGCGTGGCGGAGCGCATCGATGAACAGGGTGAGCTACTCCCTAGAAAACACAAGCAGCGATCTGTGCGGCGTTACGATTTTTCGCAGGCTTTGGCGGCTGCGCTGGTGGTGGGCGGTGGTTACGCAGTTTATCGTCGTGATGCCATGGATTTGGCGGGGCTTTATGATTCAAAGATAAAGATCCAAGATTTTCAGATGACGCTGAAAGTCGCCAAGGCCGGATTCTTTGTCGATATTTTGCCGGACACTGTGACGCTGTACCGCAAGCACGAAGGCAGTTTGTCAAAAAATTATAAAGCGGAGTACCGTTACGGCTTGGAGGTAATAGCGCCTTACGCCGAGCACCCCCAGTACGAATCTGCTAAAGCGCGACTTGTCACTAAGGCGTTGCGCATGGCTGTAATCTACGATAAATCATATGGCTGGAAGCTGCTCAGGCAGGTACCGCTGCGACAGTGGGATAAGCAGCTTCTCAAGCGGCTTAGGCATTTGATCTTTAAAAAAGAAATATCCGCACCGCCAGAGACACTTAAGTAGCATGTTGTTTTAAAGTCGAACTATTAAAAACAGGTCGTTCAGCTTGGAAAATGGTTCTTCCTAGCCACGGTTTGCGTCAGGGCAAGGTTTACTGTGAGCGCTAGCTGATCAATATGGTGGGTCGACCTCTGACAAACCAACTGCTGCCTGTATCTGGATACTGGTAAGCGAGTTTCGTGACAAGCACGATCGTTTTCGCTGGGGCCTATTCCACTCGGGAGCACATACCAGCAGTTGGTATTGCTTTGCTCAGCGATATTGTCGCGCTCGCCCTGCGCCCCGGCCTGCACTCTTGAGGCTGGACTGCGAAAAACGTCAGGCGCTATTGTGCAATTGAGCAGCCTGATTGGAGTAAGTATTTGCTGGCTATTTTGCAATCTGGCTTCGCTTCAGAGCTCAACTTGACGTGCGTTAATGCGCAGAAAATAGCTTCTTCATCTCAAAACTGACGTTTTTCCAATCTTGCTCATAACGCAGCAGGTGATGATAGTTTCTTGCGCGGAGCCTTTTTGATAATGGGCGGTTGAGGCAGCGCATGTCGGAGATATCAATCAGGCCTAGCTCACCCTGCGGCGTTAGAACGATATTTCCCAGATGCAGCGATCGGAAATAAACCCCTTTGTCGTGCAACTTGGTAATGAAGGTAGCCAAGTCGGTAAGCAGTTCAACGGCGCTTTTCCCTTCGCGGTTAGTTAGCAGGTGGCGCAGGGTGTCACCTGGTAAAGGGGTGTAGTGAACAACCGAGCGATACGGGCTGCGCATCTGAAACAAGTCGATGACTTGCGGGCAGGGGATGTTTCGTTCACTGAGTGCGGTGGCATTTTGCGCAAACCGCTGAGCGGGCGTAAAGAACACCGTTTTGGAAAACCAGCTTTTCCGTCTGAATAGCTTCAGAAAGCTACCATCGGCCAGCCGCAGAACCTTGACACCATGGGCATCTTGTTCCAGTACGGTGGCACCCAGCCGCATCGCTTCAAATTGGTCCCTGCTGAGTGGCCGCATACTTTTTCCTGATTAAAAACGCCAGTTTATCGCAGATTGCCTTCGGGTGCTGTGTCGCCTTTGAGCTGTGATAGACTCGCCGCTTGATCCTTCACCCGTGAAAATTTCATGTCGAACGCTCAGAAAGAATCATTCATGCGCTCCAGCATACGCATTTACCTGCGGCTGCTCGGTTACGTGAAACCCTATTGGGTACCTTTTGCCATCAGCATCTTTGGTTTTGTGATTTTTGCCTCCAGTCAGCCTGCGATGGCCTGGGTGCTTAAGTATTTTGTTGACGGCCTCAATAGTGGTGGTGACGCCCTGTTTTTCGGTGTGCCAATGATTTGGGGGTTTCCGCTATTTATTATTGCGGTGGCTACCTACCAAGGTATTGGCTCCTTTTTAGGTAATTACTATATCGCCAAGGTATCGCTCGGTGTGGTGCATGATCTGCGTACTGCGCTGTTCAATAACTTTCTGACATTGCCCAACCGGTACTTTGATAACCACAGCTCAGGGCACTTGGTCTCTCGTGTCACCTTTAATGTGACCATGGTGACCGGCGCCGCGACTGACGCGATCAAAGTGATTTTTCGCGAAGGTATGACCGTCATTTTCCTGTTCGGCTACCTGCTCTGGATGAACTGGCGGTTGACGCTGGTGCTGATTGCCATCCTGCCGGTGATTGCCGTTATGGTGAACAGTACCAGCAAGAAATTCCGTAGCCAAAGCAGAAAAATTCAGACGGCGATGGGTGATGTAACCCATGTGACATCAGAGACTATTCAGGGCTACCGCGTCGTGCGCAGCTTTGGTGGCGAACAGTATGAAACCGAGCGTTTTAACAAGGCCAGCGAGAACAATCGTCAGCGCGGGCTGAAGATGACCCGCACGGGCGCTGTTTATACACCCACCCTGCAGTTGGTAACCTATTCAGCCATGGCTGTGGTGATGTTTCTGGTGCTGTTTTTGCGCGGCGATGCCTCGGTGGGCGACCTCGTTTCCTATATCACCGCAGCGGGCCTGCTACCCAAGCCGATTCGGCAGCTGTCCGAGGTGAGCGCCAATATTCAAAAGGGTATTGCTGCAGCTGAGAGTGTTTTTGAGCAGCTTGATGAAGAACCAGAGCTTGATCAGGGCACGCTGGAGCGCGATCGAGTCAGCGGCCAACTTGATATCAAGGGGTTGAGTTTCAGGTATCCGGATACTGAGAAGCAGGTTCTTGAGGATATTAATTTTTCCATTGCGCCAGGGCAGATGGTGGCGCTGGTTGGTCGGTCCGGCAGTGGTAAGTCGACGCTGGCCAATCTGATTCCGCGTTTCTATCATCACGACCAGGGCGAAATACTGCTCGACGGCGTGCCTATTGAACAGTATCGCCTGCGTAACCTGCGACACCATATGGCATTGGTCAGCCAACATGTGACGTTATTTAACGACACTATCACCAGCAATATTGCCTATGGTGATCTGGCTGGTGCGCCGATGGAGGCCGTCAAAGCGGCGGCCGAAGCAGCTTACGCCAAGGAGTTTATCGATCAGTTACCGCAAGGGTTCGATACCCTGGTAGGTGAGAACGGCGTGTTGTTATCGGGCGGGCAACGCCAGCGTCTGGCCATTGCACGAGCGCTGCTGAAGGATGCGCCGGTATTGATCCTTGATGAGGCTACCTCGGCGCTGGATACCGAGTCAGAGCGGCACATTCAGGCCGCGCTGGATCGTGTGATGCAGGGGCGTACGACGCTGGTGATCGCTCACCGCCTATCGACCATCGAGAAAGCCGATATTATTCTGGTGATGGATCAGGGCAAGATTGTTGAGCGCGGCTCGCATGCCGAGTTGATGGCTCAGAATGGGTACTATGCCCGCTTGCACAGTATGCAGTTTGAAGAAGAAAGCCACGGCTAATATGCAACCTTCCGGCGCGCTGTCGGACCAGAAACAGGTATCAGACAAGATGAAATTGACCATGCCCCGCTTCGACTCCGCCCCGGTACTCGTGGTCGGGGATGTGATGTTGGATCGTTATTGGCATGGGCCTACCCACCGGATCTCACCTGAAGCGCCGGTGCCGGTGGTTAAGGTCGAGCAGATAGAAGATCGCCCCGGTGGCGCGGGCAACGTTGCCTTGAATATCTCAGCGCTTGGCGCTCCTGCCTGGCTAGTCGGTGTAACCGGCAAGGATGAAGCTGCCGAGAGCCTGCAGCAGCGGTTGAACGCCGCAGGCGTTTACTGCGATTTTCAGCAGTGTGAAGGTCAGCCAACCATTACCAAGTTGCGCGTCATGAGTCGCCATCAACAGCTTATTCGGCTGGATTTTGAAGAGCGCTTTGCTACGGACGCAGATGCGTTGCTGGCGTCGGTTTCAGGCTTGCTGGATAAGGCAAAGGTGCTGGTGCTGTCAGACTATGGCAAGGGTGCCCTGGTCAATCATCAGGCGCTGATAAAACTTGCTCGTGAGCGCGGCGTGCCGGTATTAGCTGATCCTAAAGGCAGTGATTTTTCCATCTATCGTGGTGCCAGCCTGATTACGCCCAACCTGGCCGAATTTGAAGCGGTTGTAGGCCGCTGTGGTAGCGAGCAGGAACTGGTCGAGAAGGGTATGGCGCTGATCGCCGAGCTACAGCTGGATGCCTTGCTGGTGACTCGTAGTGAACAGGGGATGACGCTATTACGCAGCGGCGAGCCCGCATTGCACCTCCCGGCGCGTGCGCTTGAAGTGTTTGATGTGACGGGCGCTGGTGATACCGTTATTTCCACCTTGGCTGCGGCACTAGCGGCTGGTGAGAGCTTGCCAAATGCGGTTGGGCTGTCAAACATTGCTGCCGGTATCGTTATAGGCAAGCTGGGTACGGCGGCTATTAGCGCGCCTGAGTTGCGTCGTGCGGTTCAGCGCGAGCAGGGCAGCGAGCGCGGTGTGGTTGGTGTAGAGCAGCTGCTGCAGGCGCTGGAAGATGCTCGTGCCCATGGTGAACGCATCGTGTTTACCAACGGCTGCTTTGATATTATTCACGCCGGTCACGTTGGTTACCTGGAAGAAGCGCGCAGTCAGGGCGATAGACTCATAGTCGCGATCAACGATGATGCCTCCGTTACGCGTTTGAAAGGTCCGGGGCGTCCCATCAATAGCGTCGAGCGACGTATGACGGTGTTGGCTGGCTTGGGCGCTGTCGACTGGGTTATCAGTTTTGCGGAAGATACACCAGAGCGTTTGCTGGAGCAGGTCAAGCCGGATGTGCTGGTGAAGGGCGGCGACTATAGTGTGGGTCAGGTCGTGGGTGCGCCTATTGTTCAGGCATACGGCGGGGAAGTTAAGGTGCTTAACTTTGTCGACAGCTGCTCAACGACAGCAATAGTGGAAAAAATCCGCGAGCGTGATCAGCACTGAATATGCCTGGGGGAGGGGGTCAGCGCTCGCCGAGACCCTCCTGCCAGCTGCAATTCTGGGCGTTCACTATCCATCCGTGCTGAGGTGCAAAGGCCTCACTCAGTAGCATTTCTTGACTGTCCTGCTCGATTAACTTTCCGCGTAACAGAATGAACAGTTTGCCTGTTGCCTTGCCGTCCCGGTGTTCGGCCAGAAACAGCTCTGGGCGTTCGTAGTCCATTTGCGCGACCAGCTCGCCACTGTCTTCATCAAGAAACTCATCGGTATGCAGCAGCGACAGTCGTTTGGCCGACTGCGGCAGTGCCAGGCGCATCTGGTAGACCAGCTGCAGCGAGTTGCTGGGGAGGTGCACGTAGGCTCGCGGACGCTCCAACAGGTTGAGCTCACGGCACAGTACGGGACGACTGGAACCACCGAGTGAACTGAGGCGAAATACCTGCTCCTCGTCCAACGCCAGGCTGTCGGCGTAAGGCGTGGGCAGCCAGGTATCCTGATAGCGGCCTTGTAGCCAACCCGACTCGGTTTCTACCAACAACTCTTCAGCTATTTCGGTCATGGCCGTCAGTAGAGGCACGCGTAACTCATGCGCGGGCACGTAGCCTGACAGTAGTTTGAGTACGTTATCGCCGCGGTCAGGCCGGTCTTGTCGCACTAATAGCTGAAATTGCCGCCCTTGCCATTCCATCTGAATATCGACAGAAACCCCCAGGTTGGCCACTGTCAGCTCAAAGTGCTCTGGGTTCTGCACGGTTATTGGTTGCCTGCGTTCCTGCATCTCAAAAAAGCTCAGGGGATTCCCGGTAGGCGCGTAACGCAGCACTTCTTTGCTGGCCTGTATGTGAATAGCCTGGGTTTTGAATATCACCGGGTTCTTGCGGGCAACGATTAAGGTCATGCGTTACTCCTGTGAGCCAAGTACAGCCAGTGCAGCCTGCACATTCTGTGACAGATGCGCCGGGGTGATGGTGCCGATGATGGCGCTGGTAACTGCATCATGGCCGAGTACTAACTCCAGGCCCTTGCGCACGGGATCTTCACCCGCAACGCAGAGATGGCCGCTAGCTAGCGCCTTTTTGATCAGAATGCCCTTGTTGTGTGACAGGGCAAAGTCCAGTACCGGGCGCTCTGCTTGCTCATTCAGGTTGTAGGTGACCATGGCGCAATCACCCAACTCCAGTGCCCGGATACCGCCCTCAATGGTCTTGCCGGACAGACCAAACGCACGGATGAGACCTTGTTGTTTGAGCTGCTGCAGCGTGGGATAGACTTCACCATCCAGAACTTGCAGGTCATTGCCATCGGAGTGCACCAGAACCAGGTCAAGATAGTCCGTACCTAGCCGCTGCAGAGAGCGCTCAACAGAGCGCTTAGTATGCTGCGCGCTGAAGTCAAAGCTGGACTCGCCGTTGCTGAACTCTTCGCCCACTTTAGTGCAGATCAGCCAGTCCGCTCGCTGACCCGCCAGCAGCGGACCGAGGCGCTCCTCGCTGATGCCGTAGGCTGGCGCGGTATCCAGCAAGTTGATGCCCAAGTCCTGTGCTTGTGCCAGCAGGTTGCGTATTTGCTGATCAGAGGGTAGATCGAAATGACTAGGATATTTCACCCCCTGATTCCGGCCAAACTTGACGGTGCCTAACCCTAGCGGTGAGAGACTCATCCCGGTACTGCCCAGGGTGCGGTAATGCTTGTGCAGACTCATGGGAAGCAGATATCCCACACCGGTGCCGATACTTTTGGTTTGGGTAGCTCGCTAGTGACCGCTGCGGGCTTTTCAGGCTTGATCTGTTGCGCTGCAAGCTGTGCGATGACCTGATCTGCAAGGTTCGGCGCCAAGGCAAGCTTCGTCGGCCAGCTGACCAGTGCATTTGCCACGGGCTGCACGAAGGCCGTGTCCGGGCGCACCAGCCCGCTTTGCGCTGGCTCTGCGCGATTGACCGGCAGTGTGGTCCAGCGAGTGCCTTCCAGCGATACCCAAGGCAATAGCTCACGCAGCTCGCGCTTGGCCTTGTTGATCAGGTCATCTGGCGTCTGGCCAGCGCCTTGTTCGGCCAGCTCGCCACCAAGGTACCAACACCATTGCCCGTCTGCACACGGGTGCGTAGTGACGGTCATGCGTGGCTTTGGGCTGCTGCCCAGGCAGTGCGCATACAGCGGTGGTAGGTCTGGACCTTTTACCAGCACCATTTGCAACGGTCTGCGTTGCATCACAGGTTCTGGGTGTTGCCAGTCGTTTAGCAGGCCTTCAGTCCCTTCTCCGGCACTGAGCACATAGCGTTGAGCTTTGATTGTCTGATGCTGCAGACGCACGCCTTCGATACTGCCGTCGCTGGCACGCTGCAGATGCGGCGCGCTATCGGCTATCAGACTGTCACCCGCTAGATCGGCAAGACGCTGAATGGCGGTCGGCACGTCAATGACCAGCTCAGCCAACTGGTAAACCTTGCCTTTGAAGGCTGCGTTGGAAAATACCTTGGGCAGTTGCTTGCCCTTGACCTGCTCGACGCGGCCACGCAGCGCCTTGCTGGCGAAAAAACCGGCAAGGTTGCTGATGAGGCTGCCCGGCGACCAGAGATAATGGTGCTCGGAGAGCACGCGTACGCCCTGCAGATCCAGCTCGCCGGTTCCCTGCAGGCTCGCTCGCCAGCGCTCAGGCATGCCGGCGATTGCTTCGGCTGCGCTGCTGAGTTTTCCATTCAGAGCGTACTTGGTGCCGCCATGGATGATGCCCTGGGATTTAACGCTCTGGCCACCGCCCAACGCGCCCCGTTCAACCAGCAGTGTGCTGTAGCCTAGTTGGCGTAGACGCGCGTTTAGCCATAGCCCGGCGATACCGCCGCCGAGGATGCAAATATCGGTTTCAAGGGTTGTACTCATGAGCTCCCGGTGCTTTAGTCAAGAAGGCTGGCGGGCCGACAAAAGCGCCTGACAATAAATGTTTGGCGGATTCGGCCCGGCGCGGCAAAGCACTAGTATAGACACTGCCGGGCCCGCGGGTCACATCTGCTACTCTATGTCGCGCTTGATCACAGGAAGAAGCCATGACCCGTACCCTTTACAGTATCTTTTTTACCCTTTGCATCCCGCTGATACTGCTGCGTCTGATTTATCGGGCTTGGCGGGCGCCAGCGTACGCCAGACGCTGGTCCGAGCGGTTTGCTTTAGGCGGTGATGTGCGCCAGGGCGGTATATGGGTGCATGCCGTTTCGGTGGGGGAGAGTATTGCGGCGGCACCTATGGTGCGCGAATTGATGCAGCGTCATCCCGATCTGCCTATCACCATTACGTGTATGACGCCGACCGGTTCAGAGCAGATTCGCAAACTCTTTGGTGGGCAGGTGGGGCATGCTTATCTGCCCTATGACTTGCCCTGGCTGCAGCGTCGGTTGTTGCGCAAACTGAAGCCACGCGTCGGTATTATTATGGAAACTGAGTTGTGGCCTAATCTGGTTGCCGAGTGCGAGCGAGCCCAGGTACCCCTGGTGTTGGCCAACGCGCGACTGTCGGAGCGCTCGGCGAGGGGGTATCAGCGGGTTAGCTGGCTGGTAAAACCGATGTTTGCCGCGCTCGACTGGGTTGCCGTCCAGAGCCAGGCAGAGGCATTGCGTTTCTCATCGCTGGGGGTAGATAAGTCGGCGATGATGGTTACGGGTAGCATCAAGTTCGATTTTCGTCCGTCCGCCGCATTGCTGGCTCAGGCACATGCGCTGCGCAAAAACTGGGGCGAGCGTCCTGTCTGGATTGCCGCCAGTACCCATGCAGGGGAAGACGAACAGGTTCTGCGCGCTCACCAAGTGCTTTTGCAGACGTTGCCAGATGCGCTTTTGATACTGGTGCCGCGCCATCCTGAGCGCTTCGACAGCGTTGCTCGCCAGGTTTCGGACGCAGGCCTGTTGCAGGTTCGGCGTAGTCAGGGCGGTTCGCCGGCGCCAACGGATCAGGTATTGCTCGGCGACACCATGGGGGAGCTGGTCATGCTTTATGCCTGTGCCGATGTCGCCTTTGTTGGCGGTTCTCTAGTGCCCAATGGCGGGCATAATTATCTGGAGCCCGCAGCACTGGGTTTGCCGGTATTGTCTGGCCCGCACCGCTTTAATTTCACCGAAATAAATGACCTGCTACAGGGCGCTGGTGCGCTGCAATTGGTTAATGATTCGCAGGGCATCTCAGAAGCCTTGCTGACGTTGCTGCAGGACTCTAAAGCGCGAAAGCAGGCGGGCGATGCGGGTCTGGCTGTGGTTGCGGCAAACCAGGGTGCGCTTGAGCTGTTGCTGCAGGGGATTGAGCAACGACTCTAAACGGCGGCGTTAGAAGTATCCAACAAAAAAGGCGCCGTTATGTGGGCGCCTTTTTTGTTGGATACTGTGTTGCTTTAGGTTCAGAAGGTGGAGCCTGTGCTGCTGTTATCAGTTGACCGACTAGGTGTCTGACGCCCCATGGACATCCGCTCGATTTCTTCTTCGGTTGGTTCGGGGATAAAATCGCGGTCGGGATCGTAGTCCGCAATTAGCCACTTCGACAGCTCTTCAAGATCCTGCGGGCTTAGGGTGCCAGCAGATTGCTTGAGGCTCAAATTGTCGATGATGTAGTTGTAACGCGAGGTATTGTAGTCACGCACGGTACGGAACAGATTACGCTGGGACTCCAGTACGTCGACGACGTTGCGGGTACCGACTTCGTATCCTGTCTGCGTCGCGTCCAGTGCGGCCTTGGCAGAGACAATGGCTTGGCGTCGGGCGTCGATTTCATCAACGCTGGAGGTGACGGTACGGTAAAGGTTGCGGGTGCTTTCTACCACGCGGCGTTTCTGGGCCTCGCTCAATTGTTCAGCCTGAGTCAGGCGGTAGGTCGACTCGCGCACCTGCGAGGTGGTCAGGCCACCGGTAAATAACGGCATCGTCAGTTCTACGCCAAAGCTGGTCAGCGCCGTGTCATTCGCCGACTGGCCCGCACGGGCGATTTCAGCGCCGCCATTGGTGTCGTTGTAACGCACGAAGGCATCGACTACCGGTGCATAACCAGCCTTGCTGCTACGCAGACCATCCTCAGCACTATCAATGGCATAACGTGATGCCAGCAGGTTGAGATTCTGTGTCGATGCGGTCTCGACCCATTGCTGCAGGTTTGCAGGTGAGGGCGGCAATACCGGCAGCTCATGGCTGATGCCATACAGGCTGTCGTAGTCCTGGTTGGTCAGCCGCGTCAGTGCCTGATAGCTGACATCGAGATTGGTCTTCGCGGTCAGTCGTGCTGCCCGCGCAGTATCGTATCCTGCCCGCGCTTCGAGTACGTCGGTGCGCGCCGACAGACCTACATCAAAGCGCTCCTGTGCCTGCTGCATTTGCCGCTCGAAGGCATCCTCTTCAGCCTTGGCAGTCGCGAGGTTGTCGGACGCACGTAATACGTTGAAGTAGGCTTGGGAGACTTCCAGTATGAGATTTTGCTGGGTCGCAGAAAACTCTAGTTCTGCCTGCTGACTCAGGGACTTCGCGGACTGATAGTCGAACCAGCGGTTGGCGCGAAACAGGGGCTGCGTCAGGCTGGCCTGATAGTAGTGAGTGTTATATCTATTGCCGCCGACGCCATCGATATCAATATCTTCTCGCGACGCGCCTGCGCCGATACCGATATTGGGTAGTAGCTGAGATCGCGCCTGTGGCAGGGCCTCCTGACGGGCCCTGGTATCAGCCTGTGCGGCGGCCAGATCGGCGCTATTTAGCAGCGCCTCCTGATAGATGGTCATGAGGTCTGTATTGGCGGCAACATGGCCGGATACGCCAGCGAGCAACAAGGCGGCAAACAAGGGGCGCAGCATGCATGAATCCTTCGCATGGTTGGAATTGTCAACCAAGGCTAAAGAGCTGGTGCCCCACGGTCAAGCAATGCATTGGTAGCCTTTGGGAACAAAGTGTTTTTACTGCACTAACTGGCCGACTTGGCGCTTTTTTTAACCTGTTAGATGAGTTTTGGCTGATTCCGAAAATACTGGAGGGTGTGGCTTGAAGGCGTGCTGACAAGCTTCTAGACTGTGGACAAATCTTGACGGGGTGCTGCCGCCATTGTGGCAGCTGAGATGATACCCGTTGAACCTGAACCGGTTAGTACCGGCGTAGGAATCGAGATATGTGCCTACCGTTCTGCCGTTAATGCGGACGGGCGCGCACGCCTTTTCGGTTCCCTGCACATATCAACGCAGTGGAGCATAACCATGAGCAGTAAGCCTTCTGATACCGCTATCGCCACTTCTGGCTCCGATAGCGCGGCCACCCAGCCTTTTCCCAACTCGCGCAAGATTTACGTTCAAGGCTCGCGCCCCGACATCCGCGTACCGATGCGCGAAATCAGCCTGGCTGATACCCAGACTGATAAGGGTGTTGAGCCAAACGCGCCGGTGCTGGTGTATGACACTTCCGGCCCCTACACCGATCCAAGGGTACAGATTGATTTGCGCGCAGGACTGGCGGACGTGCGCGGCGCCTGGATTGATGCCCGCGGCGACACCGAAGTGCTGCCAAGCCTGAGTTCCGAGTTCGGCAGTGCCCGTCTGTCCAATCCAGCATTGGATCACATGCGTTTTGCCCATGTGCGCACCCCGCGCCGCGCGCTGGCAGGACGCAACGTTAGCCAGATGCACTATGCGCGCAAGGGTATTATCACACCCGAGATGGAATACATCGCCATCCGCGAGAATATGAAGTTGGCGCAGGCTCGTGCCGATGGTCTGCTGGCCGATCAGCATCCAGGCCAGGGGTTTGGTGCCGCCGTGCCCAAGGAGATAACGCCCGAGTTTGTGCGCGATGAGGTGGCGCGTGGACGCGCCATTATTCCTGCCAATATCAACCACACAGAACTGGAGCCGATGATCATCGGCCGTAATTTTCTGGTGAAGATCAACGGTAATATCGGCAACTCGGCACTAGGCTCCTCCATCGAAGAAGAGGTGGAGAAGATGACCTGGGGTATTCGCTGGGGCTCGGATACGGTGATGGATTTGTCTACGGGTAAAAATATTCACGAGACCCGTGAGTGGATCATCCGCAACTCCCCGGTGCCCATCGGTACGGTCCCCATCTATCAGGCGCTGGAGAAAGTAGATGGAATCGCCGAGAACCTGACGTGGGAAATCTTTCGCGATACCTTGATTGAGCAAGCCGAGCAAGGCGTGGACTACTTCACCATTCATGCTGGAGTGCTGCTGCGTTATGTGCCGATGACGGCTAAAAGGGTGACCGGAATAGTGTCGCGTGGCGGCTCCATTATGGCCAAATGGTGCCTGGCACATCATCAGGAAAACTTCCTTTATACCCACTTCGACGATATCTGCGAGATCATGAAGGCCTATGATGTGTCCTTTTCGCTGGGTGATGGCCTGCGTCCCGGTTCGATCGCCGACGCCAACGATGCAGCGCAATTCGGTGAGCTGGAAACCCTTGGTGAGTTGACCAAAATCGCCTGGAAGCATGACGTGCAATGCATGATCGAAGGTCCAGGGCATGTGCCTATGCAGCTCATCAAGGAAAATATGGACAAGCAACTGGAGTGCTGCGATGAAGCACCTTTTTATACGCTGGGGCCGCTGACCACCGACATCGCTCCCGGTTACGACCATATTACGTCCGGTATTGGCGCGGCGATGATCGGCTGGTTTGGTTGCGCGATGCTCTGTTATGTCACGCCCAAAGAGCATTTGGGGCTACCCAATCGGGATGACGTAAAGACCGGCATCATTACCTATAAAATCGCTGCACACGCAGCCGACTTGGCTAAAGGGCATCCGGGGGCGCAGATTCGTGACAACGCCTTGAGCAAGGCACGCTTCGAATTCCGCTGGGACGATCAGTTTAACCTCGGCCTTGATCCCGATACCGCACGTGCCTTTCATGATGAAACGCTGCCCAAGGACTCGGCTAAGGTGGCGCACTTTTGCTCCATGTGTGGCCCTAAGTTCTGCTCCATGAAAATCACCCAGGAAGTACGCGACTACGCGGCGGCGCAGCGCATTGAAGCAGTTGACCTAGCGGTTGAAGAGGGCATGCAGGCAAAGTCGCAGGAGTTCCGCTCAACCGGTTCACAGCTTTACCAGAAAGTCTGATGCCTTCGCTGCCCAACTAAAAGCGGGCGGCGAAAGCTTGCCGTTACCCCCGCAGGTATGCGAGTTTAGAGGCTTGTTTGCAGGTCAGGGCGGTCTTTGCCCGGCCGACAGCGACAAGATTTCTTTTGTTTACGCATGTTGTGTGTCGGCCAGGCGCTGACCACAACCCTTGGGGGCAACGTGACCGACTTTACCCGTGCCGATGTCGAAGTGCTGGATCGGCAGACCGGTTTCAAGGGCTTTTATCGGCTAGATGTGCTGACCCTGCGCCATCGTTTGTTTAATGGTGGCTGGGGCCCTTCGCTGCGGCGCGAGCTATTTGTGCGCCACGACGCCGTTTGTGTGCTGCCCTATGACCCATGGCTGGATCAGTTGGTACTGATTGAGCAGGTACGGGTGGGCGCTATCGACAAGAGCGAACGACCCTGGATGCTGGAACTGGTTGCTGGCCTTATTGACAAGGATGAAGCGCCCGAACAGGTAGCGCATCGTGAAGCTGAAGAAGAAGCTGGCCTTGCGCTGCTCGATTTGACCCCTATCTGCCGCTATTTCCCTTCCCCCGGGGGGAGCGATGAGCAGGTACACCTTTATCTAGCGAGAGTCGACAGCCGCGGTGCAGGTGGGATTCATGGTCTGGAGGAGGAAGGCGAAGATATTCGCGTTAGTCTCTGGTCACGATCCGACGCCATGCAGGCGCTTGCGGACGGCAGGATCGACAATGCCGCTACTATTATCGCCTTGCAATGGCTGGAGATGAATCTTGCACAGGTACGTGACAACCTGGGGCCTCGTCCATGAACGCCCTGCGCAAACCCCGCTACCGTGTTGACCTGATTGGCTTACAGGCTTTGTGTGAGACCAATTACTGGCGATTGCTCAAGTTAATGCCAGCGATGGCTGAGCAGGATGATCATCGCATCGCGCTTGATGCCGGGGACGGTAGTCAGCAAGCACTTCATATGCGGGTGTTGGAACGCTGTCGTTACACCACAACACTGCTGTTGTCACATGAGCGGCAGCACGATTGGGTAACCCCCCCGAGTATGGAGGTACGTCTGTATCACGATGCGGGGATGGCCGAAGTGGTAGCTGCCTACAACAGCCGTCGTTTTCGAGGGGTCTATCCTTATCCGAATGAACAGATGCTGCAACCCGATGAAAAATATCAGTTAAATCAGTTTCTCGGCGAGTGGTTGGGTTATTGCCAGCGACATGGACAAAGTGCGCAGCCGTTCACTTTTGTGCATTGAGGGGTAGCCAAGTGCTGGAATCTCTGCGCGGCAGACTGCATGATTGAAACTGGGAAGAAAATCAGGAGTAGTGCTTCCATGTCGTTAGCGGAATTGGCGGGAACGGATTATGTCTGCATAGTTCAGTTGACCGACAGCCATCTTTTCGCGGCAGACAGCGACGATCTGCTGGGCCTTGATACGCTTGATAGTTTGAACTCTGTGGTTGATCTCGTGCTGTCGGAGATTGCCCGTATGGATCTGGTCCTGGCTACCGGCGATATAGCCCAAGATGCCAGTGAGCTCGCCTATCGGCGTTTTATCGAGGCCAGCTTGCAGCTGCCTGCGCCATGTCACTGGATACCGGGCAACCACGATGACGCCGCCATGATGCAGCGTCTGGGTGCTGCCTCCGGTATGAGCCAGGATTGGGTAGATATCGGCAGCTGGCGTATCGTGCTGCTGGACTCGAGTGTGTCCGGATCGGTTGCCGGATACCTGGCTGATAGCCAGTTGCAGCGCTTTGATGATGCCTTGGCAACCGCCGGCGATCGTCATCTGCTGGTCTGTCTGCATCACCATCCGGTCGACATCGGCTGTAGCTGGATGCAGCCTATTGGTTTGCGCAATGCGGACACTTTTTTTGCTCGTCTAGCGGGCCAGTCAGCGGTCAAAGCGGTGCTCTGGGGGCATGTACATCAAGCATTCGATGGGGAGCGTAGTGGAGTGCGGCTGATGGCTACGCCCTCTACCTGTGTGCAGTTTGCTACCGATAGCGAGGATTTTGCCACTGATACCCTGGCGCCCGGTTACCGCTGGCTTCGCTTGTACGATGATGGTCGAATCGAAACCGAGGTGTCACGACTGCCTCCCGGCAGCTATCTTCCCGATCCTGGCGCGACCGGTTACTGAGTTTATTGAACTCCGCACCACGACCGGGTTTTCGCTGGTACCCCCCTTCCATCTGCTGCCTGTTTTGGCCCCTGTTTGCATCAATGGACCGGGCCATTGGCAGTGGTGGTGCCAGACGGATACTATGTGTCGCAGATTCCCTGTTTCGCACGGCATTCAGCGCGGCTGGAGCACTACCGGCAGCCCATGAATAATAAGGAAAACCGCTCAGATCATGTCTCAATCGACCTACAACGCTGATGCGCTGGAAGTACTCAGCGGCCTGGACCCGGTACGTCGTCGTCCCGGTATGTACACCGACACCACTCGCCCTAACCATCTTGCCCAAGAGGTAATTGATAACAGTGTCGATGAGGCTCTGGCCGGGCATGCCCGTACCATTACCGTCGTTTTGCATCCGGACAATGCGCTCGAGGTTAGCGACGATGGTCGGGGTATGCCGGTGGATATTCACCCGGAAGAGGGTGTGTCGGGGGTCGAACTCATCTTTACCCGTTTGCATGCGGGGGGTAAGTTCTCGAACAAAAATTATCAGTTCTCCGGTGGCTTGCACGGGGTCGGTATTTCGGTCGTTAACGCGCTCTCGCTGCGGGTCGATGTGCGCGTCAAGCGTGATGGCCAGGAATACGCCATGGCGTTTGAAAGCGGCGAAAAAGTGCAAGAGCTGGAGGTGGTTGGCACCGTAGGCAAACGCAACACGGGAACCACTGTCAAATTCTGGCCCGACGCGAGCTATTTCGACTCAGCCAAGTTCAGCATCGCTCGACTCAAGCATCTGTTGAAGGCGAAAGCAGTACTCTGTCCTGGCTTGAAGGTTGAGTTTGAAGACCGCCAGAATGGTGAAAGCAACAGCTGGTATTACGAAGATGGTCTGCGTGATTACCTGATAGATTCCTGTGCCGAATGGCCAAAACTACCAGATGAGCCCTTTACCGGTAGCCTTTCGTCGAGCAAGGAGGCAGTCGATTGGGCTGTTTTCTGGCTGCCGGAAGGCGGCGAACTGGTGCAGGAAAGCTACGTTAACCTGATCCCAACAGCGCAAGGCGGCACTCACGTCAACGGTCTGCGCGCCGGCCTGTTGGAGGCTATTCGCGAGTTTTGCGAGTTTCGCAATCTGCTGCCACGCGGCGTCAAGCTGGCTCCTGAGGATATTTGGGAACGGGTCAGCTATGTCTTGTCGCTGAAAATGGCCGAAGCGCAGTTTTCCGGGCAGACGAAAGAGCGCCTGTCCTCGCGTGAGTCGGCTGCGTTTGTCTCGGGTGTGGTCAAGGATGCCTTCAGCCTTTGGCTCAATCAGCATGCTGATATCGGCTTGCAACTGGCTGAACTGGCGATTAGTCACGCTGGTCGTCGTCTCAAGGCCGGCAAGAAAATTGAGCGCAAGCGTATTACTCAGGGGCCTGCGTTGCCGGGTAAGCTGGCTGATTGTGTGGGGCAGGATACGCGCCGTTCAGAGCTGTTTCTGGTAGAGGGTGACTCCGCAGGGGGTAGCGCCAAGCAGGCGCGCAACAAAGAATTTCAAGCCATCATGCCGTTGCGCGGCAAAATCCTTAACACCTGGGAAGTGGAATCGAGCGAGGTTCTGGGCTCGCAGGAGGTTCACGATATTGCCGTGGCCATTGGTGTCGATCCGGGTGTTGGCAGTCTTGAGCAGCTGCGCTATGGCAAGATTTGTATCCTCGCTGATGCCGACTCGGACGGTTTGCACATTGCGACGCTGTTGTGCGCCTTGTTTGTACGTCACTTCCGCCCACTGGTAGAGGCTGGTCACGTTTTTGTCGCCATGCCGCCCTTGTATCGCGTGGATATCGGCAAAGACATTTATTACGCGCTGGATGATGCGGAAAAACAGGGCATCCTTGATCGTATAGAAGCCGAGGGTAAGCGTGGCAAGATTCAGGTCACTCGCTTCAAGGGTCTCGGTGAGATGAACCCGCTGCAGTTACGTGAAACAACCATGGCACCGGATACCCGCCGCCTGGTGCAGCTGACCGTGGACGATACGCAGGACACGGAGCAACTGATGGATATGCTGCTGGCGAAAAAGCGGTCTGGTGACCGCAAAATATGGCTGGAAAGCAAGGGTAACCTGGCCGAGGTGCTGCTTTGAGCCAGTTTGTCAGACAGCTTGCGCTGGCCTCTTTGTTGTTTGTTGCGCTACCCGTCAATGCCTTTGAAAGAGCGCCTGAGCTGGTTCTGGTGCAGGCGCTGCCGGTTGATGGCATGGAACGCGGTAATCTTTCGGCGCTGCAGTATTGTGGTAGTCAGTTGTTGGCGTTGTCAGACCGTGAAGATCAAACTCTGTTTGTATTGCAGACCATTGGTGCTAGCTGGCAAGCCAGCGCTGAGCACTTTGAATTACCCAAGGACTCGCCCAGCATGTTGCCTGTGCAGCTGCTGGCTGGCGCCTGGCTGCGGGGATTGAGCGGTCGCGCGCTGGATTTTGAAGGCCTGGCTTGCGATGCGCAGGCCAATCGTTACCTGGTTAGTGAAAGTCAGTTGGGTGTGCTGAAGCTGCCGCCGGCAGGCGAAATCGCAGTCGAAGGCCAGTGGCTGGATCTTGACCCTGCGGTCTACAGCGAGGGAGAGAGCCGAGGCTTATGGCAACAGGTCAATGCCCTGGCTGAGGGCGTGGCTATTGACGCCGAAGCGGAAACACTCTGGTTGGCAGCAGAGCGCCAAGGGCGCGGTTTGCTGAAGTTGCAACGTCAGGATGACCAATGGCGCTGCCCGCTGGCGGGCTGTGTTCTGCTGGCTGAGCGTCGATTCCTGCCTACAGACACTTTTGCGCCGGGCGTATTGAATAAAGAAGTGTTGCCCGCCGACTTCTCTGATCTGGTGTTATGGCAGGGTAAGTTATGGACACTCGAGCGCAATGCGCATCAGGTCTGTCGGCGTAGTTCGGTTTCGGGCAAGCGCGAGCGTTGCTGGTCTTTTGCTCAGACGGTATTGGCGGAACCTTACTTCTACCCTGACGCCCCCTTTGGCTTGGCCGAAGCACTATTGATCAATGAAGACGGCATCATGATTGGTCTGGATAACAACGATCGCGTGCGACCGGATGGTGATAGCCGACCGTGGATTTTTCAATTTGAACTACCGAGCGACTGGCAGGAGGAAACCAAACGTGACTGACGCCCCGCCCCCCAGTCAACGTCGGTTAGGCACAGGTATGTTGATACTCGCCTGGGGAGCCGGCTTGTTGTTGGCGGCTTACTGGTTCAGCGGGGTAGAAGAGCGTCAGCAAAACCCCAATCAAAACCCTGATTCAGTTCATCTGGACAATGCGGTTGAAGTAATGCTTGAGCCAAATCGCCAGGGGCATTTTCTGGTCGATGGCCAGATCAACCAGCATGGCGTGACCTTTTTGGTTGATACCGGCGCTTCCTTTGTGGCGGTCCCGGCTGAACTTGCCGAGCAGATGGGTCTAAAGCAAGGGCGGAGATTTATGGTAGAAACCGCTAATGGTACTGCGCCGGGTTTTAGCACCCGGCTAGGCAGCCTGCGCATTGGTGACATCGTGCTGCACGACGTGGAAGCGGGGATCGTGCCAGGTATGGGTGGCGAAGAGGTGTTGCTGGGCATGAGTGCGCTGCGGCAATTGGATTTCAGCTCGCGCGGCGGTGAATTGCTGCTGCGACAGTATCAGTGAACAAGTAGTGCGGCGGCCGGCATCAGCACGGCAAGCCATAACGGAGATTGTGTATGAGTGATGGCCTGGATCTGAGTCTCGAGGGAGTAGAGCGTCGTACGCTGGCGTCTTTTACTGAAGAGGCTTATCTCAACTACTCCATGTACGTCATCATGGATCGAGCGCTGCCGCATATTGGTGATGGTCTCAAGCCGGTGCAGCGCCGCATTATCTATGCGATGAGTGAGCTGGGCCTCTCGGCCACCTCAAAGCACAAAAAGTCGGCGCGTACCGTCGGTGACGTTCTCGGTAAGTATCATCCGCACGGTGATTCGGCCTGCTACGAAGCTATGGTATTGATGGCGCAGCCTTTTTCCTACCGTTACCCACTGGTCGACGGGCAGGGTAACTGGGGTGCACCAGATGATCCTAAATCCTTTGCCGCCATGCGTTATACCGAGGCGCGACTGGCGCGCTACAGTGAAACGCTGCTGACCGAGCTGGGGCAGGGCACGGTCGACTGGCAGCCTAACTTTGACGGCACTATGGATGAACCCATGGTGCTACCGGCCCGCTTGCCGAACCTGCTGCTCAACGGCACCACGGGTATCGCTGTGGGTATGGCGACCGATGTGCCGCCGCATAACCTGCGTGAAGTGGCGGCCGCCTGTGTTCGTTTGTTGGATGACCCGGGCGCGGGGCTGGACGAGATTCTGGAGCATATCCAGGGGCCGGATTTCCCAACCGAAGCGGAGATCATTACGCCGCGCAACGAGCTGCTGAAAATCTATGCCACAGGTCGGGGGTCGGTGCGCACTCGCGCTGTCTGGAACCGCGAAGATGGCGAGATAGTGATCACTGCGCTGCCGCATCAGGTGTCCGGTGCCAAGGTGTTGGAGCAAATTGCTGGCCAGATGCAGAATAAAAAGCTACCCATGGTGGCTGATCTGCGTGACGAATCCGATCACGAGAACCCAACCCGCATTGTTATAGTGCCGCGCTCAAATCGGATCGATTTGGACGAGTTGATGCAGCACCTGTTTGCGACTACGGATCTGGAGCACAGTTATCGCGTCAATATGAACGTGATAGGCACCGATGGCAGGCCAGCGGTGAAGGATCTGTGGACCATGCTCACAGAGTGGCTGGGCTTTCGCGTTGCCACTGTGCGCCGTCGCCTGCAATACCGACTGGACAAGATACTGGCTCGTTTGCATCTGTTGGAAGGTTTGTTGGTTGCCTTCCTTAATCTGGATGAAGTTATCCATATCATTCGCACCGAAGAGCAGCCTAAAGCTGAGCTGATTGCACGCTTTGAGCTCAGCGATCTGCAAGCCGATTACATTCTTGATACCCGTTTGCGTCAATTGGCGCGGCTGGAAGAGATGAAGATTCGCGGTGAACAGGATGCATTAGCCGCCGAGCGTGATGGTCTGGAGAAAATTCTGGGCAGCGAGCGTTTGTTGCGTAACAAGGTTCGTGATGAGTTGATTGCCGATGCCGAAACCTACGGTGATGACCGTCGCTCACCCTTGGTTGAGCGCAAGGAAGCACGCGCCTTATCGGAAACCGAGTTGGTGCCCTCTGAGCCCGTCACTGTTGTACTGTCGGAAAAAGGCTGGGTACGCTGTGCCAAAGGGCATGACGTCGATGGCGCCGGTTTGAGCTACAAGGCTGGCGACGCCTTCCTTGACCAGGCCAGCGGCCGCACTAATCAGCAGGCGGTATTTATTGACAGTAGTGGCCGCAGTTATTCGTTGCCAGCGCACACCCTGCCTTCTGCCAGAGGGCAGGGCGAACCGCTGACCGGGCGTTTTAATCCACCGTCAGGTGCCAGCTTTGAAACCGTCTTGATGCCTGAGGATGATGCTTTGTACTTGCTGGCGTCGGATGCAGGTTACGGTTTTGTTGCTCAGGGCTCTGATTTTCTGGCCAAAAACAAGAACGGCAAAGCGCTGCTTAGTGTGCCTGAGGGTGGGCGGATACTAAGACCTCAGCGGGTGCAAGATCTGAAGAGTTGCCAGTTGGCAGCGGTGTCCAATGAGGGGCGCTTGCTGGTATTCAGCCTGTCTGAACTGCCTCAGCTGTCCAAGGGCAAGGGTAACAAGATTTTGTCATTACCATCGGCGCGGGTTAGGTCGCGTGAAGAGTTTGTTGCCGGCTTGGCCGTACTTCCGCCGGGCGCTTGCCTGGTGTTGACGGCTGGCAAGCGCACTTTGACCCTCAAGTCGTCAGATCTTGAGCACTATTGCGGTGAGCGCGGACGTCGTGGCAACAAGTTGCCACGCGGATTCCAGAAGGTTGATGCTGTCGCGGTTGAACGCTCCAATGTTGCTCCTGAGTCGCCAGTTGCTGGCGACTAGGTTGCACTGACTCTAGGCCATCATGTGCAGGAGCCTGGCGCTGAGTCAGGCTAGGCTCCTCAGCCCTGGCGTTGGTTGTAGAGCTTGTTCAATTGGCTCTCTACCATCGATTGATAGGGTTCGAGCAGGCGCTCAATGCAGTAAATACCATTCTGGCTGGCCAAGCGGCGTGCTACAGCGCTATCAGCTAGGGTGCCTGCGCCTGCCAGCTCAGCGTCTACCAGCAGAAGATTACGGCTGTGCTGCAGTTGATCCAGCGTACGCTGACAGAGTTCATGTTCGCTCAATGCTTCGTCACTGATGTTATCGAGTCCGGGGGCGTGGCACAGTGCGAGTTGAAGGTGAAGCGCTATGCCGGTATCGGCGATCTCAATCTGCAGGTCATGCCCGAGTACGCGCAATAGCTCTCCACAACAAAGACCATGGTTGAGCTCATCTCTGGTATCTTCAGCGCCGGGGCTGAACATCAACACGCTGGTGCCGTCGAACAAGGTGTGTTGCTGACCACCATAGAGTTGCGCAGCACGTTGCACGTGCTCACGGTACCGATCGAGTAGCGTCAGTAACCGTTCACGAGGTAGTCGGCGCAGCGCTTCCTGATTGCCCAGCCTTACTGCCAGCATCGCGTGGCGTGGTAGCGGGGTATCCGCAGCATCTTCATCTTCTACTTGAGGATTGGCGTTGTCGTCCAGCTCTTCGTCGTTGTCGGCTGGCTCGTGTTCTGACTCAATAGCTGTGTCCGTTGGTGGCGTTTCAGTCAACGAGGCTTCGCTATGGATTGTTTCTTCAGGCGCTGCTGCGTCTGCAACCTCGCCGGTTTCATCGGCCACGGGGGCTTTTTGAACCTCGTCGACGGCGGGTGCGGCGGCTACTTCTGTGACCACCGGTATTTCCGGCTCTGGCTCTGGCTCTGGATAAAGCCCACGTTGTTGCGTCAGGGTGCGGGCAAAGTCACCCAGCTCATCATGGCGGGCGCTCGCTGGTGCAGGATAACTGGGGCTTCTGTCCCACTGGGCGATAGCGATCAGGTCCCGTCTCAGCCGCGTTGTCCATAACCAGACTGTGAAGCCAGCGACCAGCGAAACAGCGAGTAAGCTCCAGACTATATGCAGCATCAGGTTGGTCGCCGGCTGACGGAATGGTTGTGCAGCCAACATCAACTGAATCTGGCCTGCCACCTGTTCTTGTTGCAGAACAGCTGACATGTAGCGCCCCTGACCGGGAGCGCGGTTGCGGGTGGCCGGCTTGTTACCCGCTTCAGCGATAATTCGATTATCTGTCGAATAAAGGCTTACATGAGCGATTAAGGGGTTCTGGTTCCACTCAGCGAGCAAAATGTTCAGGCTCAGGTTGTCACCCGCGGCCAGCGGTTCAGCCGCGGTTGACGCGATTTGACGAGCCAGTGCTGCACCTACGCGATCTGCCTGGGTACCAATATCACGCTGGAGCTGGTTGTTGCCAAACCAGAGTGTCAGCAGCAATATTCCAAGCAGCGGTATTAGTACCAGTAGTGGCACCGCGTAGCGGAATTTACTGCAGCTTTGCCTGATTTGTGTATAGCTGCGCAGAAATAGATTGTCTTGGGGCGGGCTTGAGCGGCTCAAAATAGGACTCGGAATTGGCTTGGGGTGGGCAAGAACTGGCCGCTGGCGGCTTGAACCGCGAGTATAGCCATTACCACGGCATGGAAAAAGGGTTCATCTGTGAGGTCGTTGCCAATTCCGGTTAGAATACGGTTTTTAGCTTGGCGTAAGAGGTTACCTTGAAGGAAATAGTCCTGATCAATATTACCGGCCCGGATCGTCCGGGTCTGACGGCGGCTATTACCGGCCTGCTGGCGAAGGCCGAGGTCAACATCCTGGATATTGGCCAAGCCGTTATTCACGATACGCTTTCCTTTGGAATCCTGGTCGAGATGAAGGGCGAAGAAGGGTTGTCAGACGTGCTGAAGGATGTGCTTTTTCGTGGCTATGAACTGGATCAGCAGGTGCGGTTTACCCCGGTCAGCGCGGAAGAGTACGGGCGCTGGGTGACCGGGCAGGGCAAGCCCAGACACATAGTTACGCTGCTGGCACGCCGCGTTACGGCAGAACATATCGCCAGAGTCAGCGAAATTACCGCACGCTATGATTTGAACATAGATCATATTGATCGTCTGTCAGGCCGAATTCCTGAAGGCTTACCTGCCGACCAGGGTAAGGGATGTATCGAATTTTCGGTGCGCGGCGAGCCAGCTGATCCTGCTGCGCTGCGTGCCGAGTTCCTCGCCATTGCACAAGAGTTGAGCGTCGATATCGCTTTCCAGCAGGATAGTATCTTTCGGCGTAATCGCCGCCTGGTCGTTTTTGACATGGACTCAACCCTGATTGACGCAGAGGTCATTGACGAGTTGGCCAAGGCCGCCGGTGTTGGTGATGCCGTAGCAGAGATCACTGAACGGGCTATGCGCGGTGAATTGGATTTTAAAGCGAGCTTTCGTGAGCGCATGGCGCTATTGAAAGGCTTGCCTATCTCGACCTTGCAGCAGGTTGGTGAGTCTTTGCGGCTGACCGAAGGTGCAGAGACCTTGATCGCACAGTTACGCCGGCTGGGTTATAAAACCGCTATTTTGTCCGGTGGATTTACTTATTTTGCTGAGCAGTTACAGCAGCGGCTAGGCATTGATTATGTCTATGCCAATGCGCTGCCTGTGGTCGATGGCCTGGTTACTGGTGAAGTGCAGGAGCCTATTGTCGACGGCCAGCGCAAGGCAGAGTTACTGCGCCAACTGGCTCAGCAGGAAGGTATCAGTCTTGAGCAAACGATTGCCGTTGGCGACGGTGCCAATGATCTGCCGATGCTGTCAATCGCCGGGCTTGGAGTCGCGTTTCGCGCCAAGCCTTTGGTCAAACAATCCGCCAAGCAGGCTATATCGACTCTGGGGTTGGATGGCATTTTATACTTGTTGGGCTTTCGTGACCGTGAAGGTGGTTAACGTGGGAGCTCGATTGCAAAAACGCCCGGATTGATCCGGGCGTTTTCGTTCCATTGCGAGGGCTGCTTGTTGCTGCTCTATTCGGCAGAAAAGTCGTAACTCATGCTGTCGCTCGGCGGTTGCAAATAGTGGCCCTGAATATAGTTGACCCCTGCTTGCCACAACGTTGGCATCATGGCCGCACTGTCGACGTAGGGTACGATCGTCAGTTTGCCCTGCGCGTGCAGCGTTGAGACCATGTTTTTCAAGGCTTCTACTGCCGCAGGATCGGATAGATCTCGGGCGAAAGACCCGTCTATCTTTATGTAGTCGGCGTGTACATGTTTAAGCGAGGCGTACGGGTGCAGTGCACCGCCAAAGTGGCTGAGTGATACCTTGCAGTGCAGTGCGCGCAATGCTTCGGTATGCACCTTGGCCTGCTTCAGGTAGGTATTCACGTCAGCTTCGTTGAACTGGAAGATAATACTGTCCGGTGGTAGCCGAGCCTCTTTCAGTTTGCCGGCAATCCATTCGACCATTTCCGGATTTTGCAGGCTAGCGCCACTGAGGTTGATCAATAGGTGAGTACTGGCCCCCTTGCTGCGATGACTGCTGAGCAGGCGGGTGGCCTGAGTCACTACCCAACGGTCTATTTCTTCCGCCAACCCCGCTTCCTGCGCGGCAGGCAGAAAGTCTGCTGCCGGCACTTCTTCGCCTTCATGATTTAACAGGCGCAGAAAGGTCTCATAGTTCTCCGCGTCATCCCCGCGCAGGCTGATCACCGGCTGGAATAGCAGCCGGAAGCCATTGGTCTCAAGAGTGTGCTTTATCAGCGCAATCAGATTGCCGCGATTTGCCTGGTGCGCGAGCTCTTCCAGTGGGTTAAATATCTTGACGGCGTTGCCGCCCGCGGTATTGAGCTGATCGGCAAGGCGGTGCGCTCGGTTTATCGCCTCATCCGGATCGGCGCTGGTCTCACTGATGGCGGAGACACCGATACTGAGCGTAATTTGTACGGTACGCCCGCCTGCTTCAAACAGATTCGCCTCGACCTTGCGCCGCAGACTTTCCAGGGATTCCAATGCTGCTTCTGGCTCAATGCCGTTGATAAGCACAGTGCAGGCATCATCACTGAAACGCGCAATCAACGTGCCTTCAGGGAAGTGTTCAAGCAGCAGCTGAGCAATATCGGTTAGTACCAGGTCCGCACCACCAAGCCCGATGTCAGACTGCAGGCTATTGAAGTCATCAATGCTGATATAAGCCAGGCTGCTTGGCTGGCCCAGCCGCACTGCGTTATCCCGCACGGCTTCAAGTTGATCTTGAAAATAGGAGCGGTTAAACAGACCGGTAACCAGGTCTCTACTGGCCATGACCTTGAGCTTTTCTTCAAACTCGGCGCTGGCGGTTTCTGCTCGGATAACGACCTGAGTACAGGGCTCGCTATCGTAGCTCGCGGGAGAAAAGCTGAGGGAGATCGGGAACTGTTTTCCGCTGCTGTCCAAGCCCTTGAGACGCATCTCATTCTCGCCGCCTTGTTGTATATAGCTACGTAGAAAATCCTTGAAACGGCCTTGGTCCTCGCTGGCTATCAAGCCAACCATGGGTTCTGCCGCCAGATCATCCGGATCTTCATAGCCAAATAGCTGGATATACGAGCGGTTAGCGTAGATATGCATGCCTTCATGTACATAGGCAATGGCATCAACTGAACTATCGAGCAGCAGCTGGCAACGCTTTTCAGCCTCACGCAGGCTTTGCTCGGCGATGCGTCTTTGTCTGCGGGCGGCCAGGTTGGCAAGCTCGCGGCTGACTATGAGCGTCAGCAGTGCATCACTGTCGTCATTGAGTGCGTCCTGCATCCCGGCCCTCAGTGCCTCGACGCGCAGTTCTGTAGTGGGTGATGGTGCGAGCAGAATAAAAGGTATATCTCGAGCCTGACGAGTAATTAAGCTTGCCGCCTCATGTGCTGTCATGAAGCTGGTTTCGGGTCTGGCCAGGCAGAGATCCCAGGTTTGTTGCAGCGACTCCTGCAAGTCTTCTACTGAGGTGATGCGGTGAGCTCGGGTCGCGTGTCCGGCGTTACGTAACAGGCTTACCAGACGCTCTGCGTTGTTCTGCGAGTCATCCAGAATAAGAAGTTTAATGGCTTGGTTTTCTTTGCCCATAGTAGTCCGCACAGAGCGGGTTGCGCTGATGCGCAGCCCTTGGTGATGAGGCGTTTAAATCTACAGAGACTTCCAAAGCGAGTCAAAGTCATCCTCAGTGCTAACCGTCAAGGATGAGGCTTTAGTCTCAGATTGAGACATCTCATCTTTTGTCTTCTCGATTAACTGATATTCAAACTGGCTATAGCTGCCGGTTGCCGTCATGCGCTCAGTGAGGTGCGCACGTTGGGAGTAGCCTGGACGGTGAATGATGATTTTGCTGTTGATCTGGAACGGCATTCGCGGCGTGATAATGGTTGCCGGTCTGTCAATGGCTGGAACTTCGGGCAGCAGCAGGGCGCGCAAGAACTGACTGGGCTCCCCGGTTTTGCGCAGCAGCTTGGCTGCACAGGGTGTGCAATGCGGTGCAACCAGCTCAATCCCCATTTGCGTACCACCACCACGTACTTGGCGAATCCAGCGCACGACGGCCAGGGTCCAGTCTTTGTCATTGGTCTCTTGTATGCCTAGCAACTCGCCAGCCTGCAGCTGTTTTGGCACTTCTTTAGGCCAGGTGAGACAGAATCCACCGGGGCTATGATTGACGATGGGCAGCGTGTGAATCGGATAGTTCTCTGCTTCCTCGTCTTCGTCAATGCCGCTCGCTGTGCCGTTATAGTCGATTTGCTCTACACCAGCGCCGTGCCAGTCTACTGACTGGGAGCCGCCGTCAAATGCAGTAGCCCAGCCTGTCTGTTTTTCGCGTTGAGCCGCATCGGAGAAGGGGTTGGTCTCCATATCCTCAGCATCGACAAAACGGGTAAAGGCTTTGCCGGCTATACGGTAGTGCGTTGCACTCATACCGATGCTGACCTTGAGCTGGCCTCCGCTCGGTATGCGGTTGAAGGTGCGTTCCGCCAAGTCGCCCCATGATTGACTCACATGTTGCAGTAGCTCGACACCCATATTGTCTGGGATGCGCAGATCTCCGCGGTAGTCGTTACCTTGCAGCATGTAGTCTTTGATGCTGTTCACCAGCTCGCTGGTGTCTAACCCAAGGCTATTGTCCAGGTTTTCGTCACGAATCAATGATTTGTAGCGTGCTGGGCAGTCCATATCAGGGTTGATGATGAATAGGGCTTTGGTGTCAGTTGGCTGCACAATGCGTGCGGTTCGGCTCCAGTCTTCCAGGGTCGAAAATAACTTCCCCATGGCGCTCTGGCGCATCTGGTTCGGTCTTGCCGATCCCATCAGCAGTGCAATGATGTAACTTTGTTCTATGCTCAGCGGTTTTGTGCTGGCGCTTTCCTTGTCCGGAACGGCGGTCAGGTGAAGTTTGCGTCGGCGGGCAAGCTGATAAAGCTGGTGAAGTTCTAGCCAGACTCCGTCTGCCACTGGACAGTAGAGCTGAAAGGCGCGCAAAAGTGGACCGCATAGGCTGCGAATGGAGCGTTGTAGCGCTAGCGTCATTTGGCTGGCATGATCTCGCGACTTTATGCTGCGCTCTTGCGCCACAACTATCTTGTAGCCATTGGCGAGGTGGTTTTGCAGCGATTGCGATAGGTTGGCGACCTTACGCGGTTTGTCTTCGAGAACGATGGACTGGCCAAGGTAATATTTGGATAGCGCTGTGCAAACGTAGTGCACTTCAGGCCTGATCAGCTCGAGGATGGCCAGACGTCGATCAGCAGCCAACTCGAGCTGGTTCAGCTCGATTAGCCCTTGATATAACTGACGTGCTGTCTCACCAATGTTGGCTTTCGGCAGATTGGCCAGCCATTGGCTAATCCCCTTTTCCGTGCCTTCGGCAAAGCTCAAGCTGCTGAGTGTTTGCTGGGGAATACGCAAATTCAGTTTTTGCGATGTGCTATCCATAACAGTCATATCCAGTGCAAGCAGTTCTGACCAAAGCCAAGCAGCCATCGAACTTTGGCATTCCTGGCGCCTTGAGTTTCAAGTCTTCTAGTGAAGACACTGTAGCAGTTTAGCCTTCAAGTCGCTAAATCGTTATGCATCGTTGGCACTGCTTCAACCGAGCTTTTTTCACTATTATTGGTTGATTCAGGAAGTGATCAGATCCACGTGAATAGGGACTTTCCCGGCTTCCCCTGCAATCTCTCTGACTAAGCGTGGTACGAGATAGCCCGGCAGTCGGGTCAGTAATTGTCCAACCAGGTGTTTGGCCTCTGCGTCGCTACAGTGAAAGTGGCTAGCGCCTCGCACATGGTCAAGAAGGTGGAGATAATAAGGTAATACGCCATTGTCGCCTAGTACCTCACTTAGCGCCATCTGGTCTTCAAGTCGGTTGTTTACCCCGCGCAGCAATACCGCCTGATTGAGTAGGGTGATGTTTGCGCTTTTCAGCTTCTGCGTTGCTGCCAGCATCTGCGCATCAACTTCGTTTGCATGGTTACAGTGCAGTACCATGGTTACCGGTAATCGCGTAGCGCTGAGCGCCTCTATCAGTCCGTCGGTAACGCGCTGAGGGATGACGACTGGCAGTCTGGTGTGCACCCGTAGTCGCTTGATATGCGGGATATCTGCGATCTGACGGGTTAGCCAGGCGATGCGTCGATCATTGGCGGCCAGCGGATCTCCACCACTGTAAATTACCTCATTAATGGAGGAGTCCTGGCGAATATAGTCCAGTGCCTGCTCCCACTCGGCGGTGCTCAGGTTGTTTTCGGCGTAAGGAAAGTGGCGGCGAAAACAATAACGGCAGTTGATCGCACAGCCAGCAGTGACCACCAGTAAAAGGCGGCCATGATATTTGTGGATGATGCCGGGTTGCGCATTACTATGCTGTTCACCCAGTGGGTCCGTTACATAGCCGGGTTGATCTTCCAGTTCCTCGCCCAGCGGCAGTATCTGGCGCAATAGCGGGTCGTTTGGATTGCCTGGTTGCATCCGCAGTAGATACGGCTCAGGGACGCGTAGTGCAAACTCCCGGCCTGCTGCCAGGGCGCCTGTCAGCAGGCCGGGGTCAAGCTTTAGACGTGCGAGCAATACCCTTGGGTCGGTAATGCTGCCAGCTAGCAGATTTTGCCAGCTGGCGGACTCAACACGAACTGAAGAACCATGTATCATTAGTGTTTTTCCGCGCAAGGGTGTCAGGGTATCCGACTGGCTGCCTCCATCTGTTGTCAGAAGGCGCGTTGTCGGATTATCCGTTTAATTGAAAGTGGGAATGTGTGTATGGCCAATTATTCTACCAATGAATTCAAGCCGGGTCTTAAGGTGATGCTCGACGGCGATCCTTGTTCCATCCTGGAAAACGAATACGTGAAGCCCGGCAAAGGTCAGGCATTTAACCGCGTCAAGGTACGTAACCTGAAGACGGGTCGCGTGAACGAGCGTACCTTCAAGTCGGGCGAGTCGCTCGAAGGTGCTGACGTGATGGATCGTGAGATGGAGTATCTCTATGCCGACGGTGAGTTCTGGCACTTCATGGCCACTGATGGTTCTTTTGAGCAGTATGGTGCTGATGAGAAGGCAGTTGGTGATTGCAGCAACTGGATGAAAGAGCAGGTTGTATATACGGTAACGCTATTCAATGGCGCGCCTATCGCTGTTTCTCCGCCCAATTTTGTTGAGTTGGAAGTAGTTGAAACCGACCCGGGTGTGCGCGGCGATACCTCGGGTGGCGGCACCAAGCCAGCCAAGCTGGCGACGGGTGCGGTAGTAAAAGTACCCCTGTTTATCAATACCGGCGATGTGCTCAAGGTTGATACGCGTTCTAACGAGTATGTTGGCCGCGCCTAAGCTGCTATCTGTATCGAGAAACCGGAGCCTGGCTCCGGTTTTTTGTGGTGCGCCCGGCAGGGCGCACTCACTTGGAGGTGAAAGTCCTCTACACGCCCGGCAAGGGGAAGTGTTAGCCAGAGGCAAGGGTGTCGCGGGT
>JGI24519J20070_1000077_pt1 | contig 34062 bp, 36 predicted proteins | sample LinPmetageLP43_FD_20070 | JGI IMG/M metagenome (IMG submission 20070) | reverse complement strand
CGGTTACCCAGCTCGCACGCTCCGGTTAGAAATGGTCGAGAAGGCTCGACCAGAGGCATCCCTGCCTCACTCAACAGATGCGACTTTCTGGTCGCACCGTGAATTGCCCATTCTTCCGCATCCGGTTCCGGCGAAGCGGCGAGCATCTCGCGCACCTGTTGCCAGACTTCGTGCGGGTCGGTCGTATCAATCCAGCACCCATGCAGGCGGCCATTATTGTAGGCAGCAAGGCAGGCTACATAGATACGGGGGCGGTCTGGAATCGAGAGTGCGGAAGCTGCTCCAAGGGGTGCAGCGGTTGTAATTTGGTCAGTCATATCAGTCTCCTTTGCGCCGCCCGGCGTTCTTTCCCGCATCAGGCGGGGGTGGGCGGCGAAAAGGTGCTCAGCCGGAGCGCATAAGGGCCCCGCGCAAGGGGTAGCCGTAGGTAGAAGACCTAAAGACGCTCACACATGACAAAGTCCCGCCCCCTTGTGCGAGGACCGCGCTCTGGCAGACGCACCGTCCGCCCAGACCCGGCTGTTGGGGAGAGATATTGAGGCGCAGGGAGACTGCTGATGGGATCGAAGGCTTTGCAGGCCATGGCGGTGCGTCCGGACAGTCAGAGCAGACCTCTGGCCTGTTATCTGGGCTGGTTATTTGCGTCGCTGGTCGTGCCTTGTTCGGAGATCTCTGAACTCAGATACTCATATCCAGCGGCCGTGACCCCTCTGCCTCCGGCAGTGGGAAGCGCGGGCGCGCGACCCGCCGGCGAGCCCCAGCCTCATGCCCAAAGCCCTACTTGCTGATCCCTCAGTGAGACGAGCCGGGCCGGCCAGAAGAACGGCTCTTCCCCAACTCAAGACGTCCTCGCCGGCCGAACAGCCCCGCCTCCGGTGGGCGGGTCGCAAAGAAACCGGCAAGCCCACTATGCTCTTTGGAGAGAGCCACCTCCCGAGTTGATCCCGGATGACTTCAGACGCGTCCAAGCAAATTCTCCGCCCGCCCTGACACCAATCCTTCAACCCCAGACATCGCCTCACGCTCGCTCGCCTCCAGATCGAATCCCTGCGCTACCTTCCCGGCCTGTTCGAGCACCAGCCCGCACAATGCCTTGACCCTCCGCTGGATGAAGGGCTCCGTCAGCCCCGTCTCTTCGGCAAACCTGGCCCAGTCCCGCGACTGGATGTCCTCCAGCGCTGCCCGCTTCGCAATTTTCATCGCAAGGCGCGGACTGAGCTCGGGATAGGCCACGGTCGAAAGGAGATCATAGAGCGGCGCGAGCGTCGTGCTGCCATCATAGAGGAGGCTGTAATTCTTCCCGTGCGCATCAGCGTTGCCGATAATCAGATTGAAGATTGCCGCATCAAAGAGTTTGAGAACTTCGATCGCGGGGCGGGTTGCTACACGCCGCAGGAGCGTGAACAGATCGCGGAACACCGGGCCGCCATCGGACGCATATTTGCGTGCTGACGTGAACCCGAGGGCCTGACAGAAATCCTCCTGATGCAGACGCGTGACGCGGCCGTCGTTACCCATCAGACGGTCATAGCGCCGGACGAGCAGGAAGGGCGCGCCCGCGGCCCGGTGGATCTCGACCTCGGCCACTTGGAGCCCGATCAAGTGCGCAAGCCGCATCCCATAGGCCTCATTCTCCGTCGTGCCTTCGAACCTTGTGATGGGAGGCTTCAGGATATGCGTTGTCGGCTGGCCCGGCGCTGGGAGCGCGATGCCATCCGGCGTCAGGATTACGGGGAGTTTCGCCTGGGCGCCGGCAAGCGACAGTCGCAGCCCCTCCTCGCCGGCCAGCATGGGGCGCTTCGGCAGGGAGTCGATCAGGACGCGCAGCTCTTTGTCAGACAGAAGCTTGGGCGTGAACGGCCCCTCATCGGCTGGCGGATCTTCGCCTTCCGGCCAGAGCGCCAGGGCGCCTGCAACTTCACCGCCCAGCATTTCAAGCAGGCGAAATTCATTGCGCTCAGAGACACCGAGCGCGGCGGCGACATTCGCTCGCTGGCTCTCTTCAGGCAGGATGCCCTCGAAGAAGGGCAGGCATTCGCGTCGGGAATACGGCTCCTCCCGCAAAGGCAGGGACACGGAGATCGCCCGGGCATCGCTCCGAGCAAGCCAGGCGGTCAGATAGGCAAAGCCCATCTCGCCATAAGCGTCGACTGACAGGGTACCGACGGCGTCCCTGCCCCACCAGAGCGTGAGCGCGCGCGTGGTCATCGGCGATCCTCCGGAATGGTAATGGTCAGCGCGCAACCGAGGGCCGACAGGACATCGAGCATCTTGCCGATCTGCGCTGTCGGCTTGCCGCGTTCGAGTTCAACAAGGAAGCGCAGGCCAACGCCCGAGGCGGCGGCCAGTTCAGGCTGACGCAAGCCCTGCGCCTTGCGTGTCTTTCGAATGAGGTGGCCAATTTCTTCTGGTGTCATATGCATAATTTCCCGTACGGGAAACATATGTCTGTTTCAGGCGAAATGCAAGAGAAATGTCCCGATCAGGAAATTTATTGCCCGTCGACCGCCAAATCCATCAAACTTTCCCGTACGGGATATAAAATACATACCGCCCGGTCAAATGCGATAAAATACCCCGAACGGGATATTTGGTTTAAAACCTGCCTCAAACACTCACTCATGGTGAGTGTTTCTGGACACTTTCAAACCCGTTCTTCGTGAGAGCACCCGAGGACAGCACAATTGAACCGGGCCGCGCTGCGGATGCCCACTCAAGCCGCCTCCTGATATGGCCCCAACTGTCCGCCCAAGAGCTCAATCAGATATCCGCCATCGCGCAGACCTTCGGCCTTGTTCACGAGGTATTTGATGGCGTCCTTCATGACGCCCCGGTCATCGGCCCAATCTGCATCAACGGCGTCTTGACCGTAGAGCACACTGGCTATCTCACGCCGGCTCATGCCAAGTTCAAGGCAATCGAGCACGATCAATCCATCCCGCAGGATCTGGGTCCGCTTGCTCCAGAGCGGGGTCTGCTTGTCGAAGTCATCGCCATAGATTTCAAAAGCCTCGCGCTGGACTTTCAATTTCTTCTCATAGGCATCCATGTCGGAAATCGTGAGCTTCATGCATATCTTCTCCATGCCGAGAAGAGAGAGCCCCGTGCAGCGCACCTGCGCAACACAGCCGTTTCCCCGCAAAAGGAAGACCTCCCGCCCCTGCCGGTCGGTCAGATGCGTGATCCTGCAATGCGGGACCGTGCGATCCCAGATCCCGCAGACTTCACCTTCTGAACGCGGACTGCAATGGACCTCGACCTGGTCGGGATGAACGGGGTGGCTCCAGAAGACATCGGCGTCAAATCCGTTCTTGTCCGGATCGGGCATGATCATCAGTCCCCAGCGTTCGGCAAGAGTCTGAGGGACACGCGCCCGCAACAGCCGGATGGGGGCACAGGGCGCGGTCATTTCAGAAATGTCTTCATCGCCCCGTGTCGCGGCATCGCGCGTGAATTCAGGATTTCTACGAAGATATTCCCAGGCCCACCGGTCCCGCGACAGCGGCCAAAGATAGTCATAGCGCTTCAGAACGCCTGAGGAATTCAATGGATAGGATTTCATCTGCCTCTCCCGTGCCGCCCCAGCACGTGCAAATCGGATGCCAATTTCTACCTTAGGTAACATTCCAATTCCCTCTAAGGCGCCCCCAGTCAGCCAGATAAGTACCTTTACAGGGGAGAATCCTATAGATACGCTCTCTTGAGTTGAAATTCTTCCACAGCCACGATCCGCCAAAACCAGACAAGATTTTCCCCCTTGCACACGTCACTCGATCACCTCAGCCCAGGCCGCGCACGCGCATTGGCAAGGGCCCGCGACATCATGCTGGAAGAGCTGCAGGCCCAGATCGAAACACAAGGCAGCGCAAGAGCCAGACGCTATCGGCTATTGAAGCTCATCCTGTTCGGCCCCGTCACACATCCTGGCATGAACCTCCTCGTGATCGTCAGTCATCGCGCGCTGGCCGAGATGAGCGCTTTCTGGGACGAGGCCGAAGAGCGTGTCGCGCAGGACCGCCAGGTCAAATGCCCGGTAACCCTCATCGTTCACACGCTGCCAGATGTGAACCGCTGCCTCAAAGACGGCGCCCCCTTTTTCTGCGAAATCATCAATCAAGGCATCCTCGCCTACGAGGACAGCGAACCCGGCAAGGACGGCCACCCCAAGAACATCCTTGCCAAGCCAATCGACCCAAATCGTCAGCGAGCCTTTGGACTGGGAATGGAGCTGCACTCCGATTGGAGAAATGCAGCAGAGCAGGCATTATTCTTGGGAAAAGTCTCAATTGAGCAAGGTGAAGAGTGGAACCGAAGATCGGCGTTCCAACTCAACCAGGCAGCCGAGAGCGCCTACCGCATGTTCCTTCTGACGGCGACCCGATATGCTCCTGCCAGCCACAACCTCGGCAAGCTCCGCAGCCTTGCCCGAGCGGTCGACCCCAGAATCGACGAAGCCTGGGCGCCGCTGCAAAAGCTCTATAACCGGCATTTCGAACTCCTGCAGCGGGCCTATGTCGAAGCCCGTTATTCACCCAGCTATGAGACCAACGCCGACATTCTCGCCTGGCAAGCCGATCGGATCGAGGTGCTGATCAGCCTCGCGGATGCCCTGTGTCTTGAGCACCTCGACCGACTCGAGGCTGGACGCGGCGAACAGAATTGCATGTCTTCCAGAACTCTGGTCTCTAGTGGCGACGACAGGTAGAGGCCCGAAGAAGTGCCACAACAGGAAGCGCGCAACCCGTGAAGAACAGTCTCGACCATCTCAACCTGCAAAAGCAGAAAGAGGTCGCCTATATCCGGAAGGTGATCCTCAAAGAGCTTGAGGCGCGCCTTCGCAAGTCCACATCGAAACGGGTGGCACGCTACCGTATCCTCAAACTTGTCCTCTATGGCAGCTTCGCGCGCGGCACCTGGTTCGACGATCGTAAGTCCGGCCGGGCCTCAGACTATGACTTCCTTGTTATCGTATCCCACAAGGCGCTGACCGACATGACGACTTTCTGGTCCAGTGTTGAAGACCGCCTGTTCCAGGACCCAAAAATACAGAAAGATATTTCCCTCATTGTCCACACGCTGCGTGAGGTGAATGTAAGTCTCGCGGATGGGCAATATTTCTTTGCCGAAGTGATCAACCAAGGCGTGCTGCTCTATGATGTGGATGCTGAGTCAAAATCCGACCGGCCCAGATCGCGAATTATTGAGGCAAACAACCCCGCCCCCCTTCGAACTTACGAGATGTCTCGCGACTATTTCACGTACTGGAAAAAAGCTGCCGTTCAAACGCTATTTCTTGGTCAGGAAAGCATGAAGCAAGGTGGAGACTGGTCACGAAGCTCCGCCTTCCAGCTTCACCAAGCCGCTGAAGCCATCTACCGGATGGTGCTCCTCACGGTTACTCTATACGCTCCGGCCACGCACCATCTTGGTAAGCTGCGTCAACGCTGCGAAGCCATTGATCCGCGCCTCGCTGAGGCCTGGGGTCCAGAACGCAAACCTTTCAAGCGCTACTTCGAACTCCTGCGCCGGGCGTATGTCGAAGCACGATATTCACCTGCCTATGAGACAAGCCCTGAAATCCTTAGCTGGCAAGCCGATAGGATCGCGCGTCTCCTGGAGCTTGCCGATGCTTCATGCCAAGAGCGGCTCGCAAAACTTTCAGCAGAGGCTAAGGCGCTCTGATTTGATCGGGCGGACCATTCCTGTACAAAAGCAGCCACAAGTTCCCCATTCATCGCGAACACTTCAGCTTGGCGCAACATCTCAGCTGCACACCATCGACCAAGGAGCTTTCAAGCCCCTTTGGAAACCCTGACCTATTTTGCCGGGACCGAACCCGCGCGGATAGGACGCTGCCAACGTATCGACGCTGGACCCTACCGATGGGCTGTGGTGCCAAGCTTCTCGTTGGTAGTACGATGGCGTGTTACCGAGATTAGTGCCTATCGATCATTATAAACCGCCTCAAAATCAGATGCTAATGGCGTCGCCATGCTCAGCAGGACTTCTCGGTTCTCGTTCCATAGATACTCACCCACATCGGGCAACTTCTCTTTTGCGCTAGCGTAGTCATCCATTGCAATAGAGTAGGGTAGCTCAGCATCAATTCGGAGCAGATGATGCCGCCCGATCAAGAGGCCAGCTTGACCGGTCGCATCATGGTTTTGCAGGCTGCTGGCCACTGCGTGAGCATTTCTCCAGCCCCAAAGCCCAGCAGTTAGGTGATGTTTTGCTAAAGCCGGTTTGTCCGTAGCACAGCCAATCGACAAAACGTGAATATTGCGTCTTGGCACCTCATAGCAGGCTAGGGTATCGACAACGGCCATCATCACGGGATTATTCGCAAATACCCCGCCGTCCCAAAACCGTCGTCCAGAGTGTTCAAGCCCCTCAAGGAAAGCAGGAGCAGCCGACGTGGCTCTGGCGACAGTCAGCGCATTCTCTTTCCAGTCGCGCTTATAGTCAGGATGATGCGCCGTCTTGAAGATATACGGTTCTGTATTCTGATCGAATGCTGGGATCACAAGACGGCATTTGGCTTCTCCAAATTTGCGTCCTCCGATGATGCGTGCAAGTTCGTGATCCAGAACGGTTGGATCATACCGTCTACAGAATAACTGCTTTGCAGTGCCAATCTTTCGTCCCAGTTTCTTGAACATCCACGGCGCTGAAGGAAAAATCCTGTCCCCCTTCGTGAGATAAAGATCAAGTACCGTCTTTGCGCTTACGCCAAGAGACAGCCCGACCGCAATAATCCCGCCCGTCGAAGTTCCTGCGATCATATCGAAATGTCGTGCCAGCCCCTGATTGTCCGGCAAATTATTTTCCAGGTTGGCCAGAATCGTTGCCGGAAGGATGCCTTTTATCCCACCGCCATCGATGGCCAATATACGGAATGGCTTGTCAGCAGGCCATGGCAATTTCTGACGCTCCTGATAAAGCGTGCCGTCTGATCTTCTGTAGGTCATGTTCTTCTTTTCCGGTGAGTTGCTCGTGGCCTTCGCCGCCGCCATACCAATGCCCATCGGCCAGCCAAAGCTCATAGCTATTAAGCCACTCGCAAGCATCGGGCAGCGTTGTCTCTGCAATGGATGAGCTATACCCCCATTCGGTCTTGTTAGGGTGGAACAAGCACAGGTTTGGTTGCCCTTGGTATTTCTTATCATACCAAACATGTGGCAATGGACCGAGTTCGGCCTCGTAGTTTCGACGCAGATATGGGCTGATCACATAGACACGAGGATAGTAATTCCAGGTTGGAGATCGCAACGCAAAATGTGGAGGAAGCTCATAGTCTATGCGGAGCGTATACGAGCAGTCAGAGGGACAAACCTGCCCCTCCCAAATGCCGCGCTTCTCTGCAAGGCTGATCACCTTGAACTGAGAGAAGTCCTCTCTAAGCTTTCGACTTTGTTCCTCAATCATCAGCATCAGACCGGATCGCCTCCGAAATTTGTACGTTTGGGAAGCGACGCGGCACCTGCCGATACAATGCCGATTTTGCCTAACGATGAGACTTGCGTGCGCCCCTGTGCCTTGGCCAACTCCTGAGCTTTTCCGTAGGTGTTGAAGGCATAGTTCGCAGGTGTTTCGCCGAAATGCTCCTTCAGAATCCGCAGTTTCTCAGCAGGCGCCAAATCGTGATCACGAAGACGGCGGAGGTCGAGGGTCAGGTTATGGAGGTCTGCCGCGAACATTCGTTGGGCTTCACGGCTTTCCGGCCAACGGTCTGTGAACACGTCCGGGTGCCAGGCGGGGTTTCGGACTTCCAAAACCGTACCCTGCTTGTCTGCAGCGACAATCGTGTTCCGAATTGTCTCAGCCAGATCGATTGTCTCATCGATAAGGTAGTCGGACGCGCAACCTTGCGGAATTGCTAGAGCCGCTTTGACTACCGACGGCGGCTGCCGGAACATGCCTTTGCGCTCGGAGCTCCGCCACACCAGATTACGCTTGCGTTTGATAAGTTGCAAAGCCACTTGGCGGGGCGCTTTCGCTTCCAATGGCTCAAAGTTCGGCATCGGCTGTGTTTCCGCCTTCGCCAAAACTGTCATGCGATCTGAGAAGCGCATCTCGAATGTCTTGCTGTAAACGAGGCTATCTTTGAAGTGCGTGGCAAAACCCTTGGGGTTTACCTCCTTGTGATAGGACTCGCGCTTTTCCGCGTTCCAATGGAATATCTGGACCACACGTTCTGGACGCCCCTGGATCCGCACAGCGGGCATGAGATCCACAGTACGACCATCCTTATATGTGACGGTCACGCACCGCGATTGCAGTGTGGTCATGTCGTAGTAGCGCGTTCCCGGCTCCCTTCTCACTGCCTCATAAAGTGATGTCAGAACGAATTCCGGGTCTGAGTTAAGTGGAAGATCAAGTTCGAGAACAACATCGACGTCATGTTGGTCTTTACGTACTTGTCCAAGAATAGCCGCGCCGATCCCGAAGCTTCCGGAAGGGTATATGTCGGTGACAAGGCCGGACAATTCGTGGTCACCTTCGTCGACCCACTCGCTGAGCGCATCGTAATTGCGAACCGCTTCCTCGTGCTGAGTAGGGGTTAGCTGGATGCGGCTTGCTGTATCGAGAAGCAACCTCTCGGCGACTTCCTTCGAATCGTTCAGCCAGAGAAAATCAAGCGGCATATATTTCGTCCTTCTTATCTCTATGATGTAGGTCGGCTGCTTCTTCCGATCCTGATTTTCCTTGACCCACCCGGCCAATTCGTCATAAGTTTAACTACGATAACGTAGGCATCTCGATCAAAAAAATTTGCAGCCAAATGTCTACGTTTCCGTAGGAATAACATATTGAGGTACGTAGTGTCAAACCCTGACGAAAAAAGCGGAAAATTTGCGGAGAGGTTGCTGAGTGCTCGCGAAAAAAGGGGATTTTCTCAAGCTGAACTGGGTGCAAAGGCTGACCTTCAGCCAGCAGCCATCGGGCATTTCGAGAAGGGTCGTCGAAGCCCCTCTTTCCAAAATGTTCGCAAGCTTGCCAACGCATTGAATATATCGGCGGACTACCTGCTGGGACGTACCGATTCCATGGAAGGTGCAACTACGGCGTTTCGCGGCGAAGATAAGCTAAACAACGATGATCGCGAATTTATCCAGATGATGATCGAGAATATGAACCGTAAGAGCGAAGGTTCTAAATGACACGTCGTTTTCGGCTTGAAGCTGCCACGCGTCGCGGTGAACAAATCGCAAAGCAGTATGGGTTTGAGCGGTTTCCGATTGAACCCACGACAATCGCCGAGGCAGAAAATATCCACATTCAGGCAAAACCCTCTGATCAAAAAGGGGTCAGCGGAGGTATAATATTCTCAGGCGAAAATGTCGGTATTTTTTATGCAACCGACATCGATAATGATGGCTTTCAGCGGTTCACCATCGGCCACGAACTCGGTCATTACTTCCTCGAGGGCCACCCCGAGGAGATCACCAAAATCGCACCGATGCATATATCTCGTGCGGGATTTTCTCAAGGTAAGGACTTTATTGAACTGGAGGCAGACCATTTTTCAGCCGGCCTTCTTATGCCATCGCGCCTCGTGAAGAAAGAGCTTCTTGGACGGCCAGTAGGCTTGGAAGGCATTCTCACACTCGCTCAGCAAGCAAAATGTTCTGTAACAGCGGCAGCTATTAGAGCGGCACAATGCAGTCCTTATCCAGTTGCTATAGTTGTGAGCAATGGCGATGAAATCTCCTACGGCTTTCTATCCGACACCTTCAAGAGTCTCGGAAAATTCCGAAACTTTCCTCGTAAAGGGGACAAGCTTCCTGTGGGGACCACGAAAGATTTTAATGAAACTCCGGACAATGTCTTGCGAGCCAGGCAAGCCTGTGGAGAAACGACTTTCTTAGATTGGTTTGATGGAGACAAGGCGATTGAACTTGATGAAGAGGTAATCGGGCTTGGTTCCTATGGTTACACGCTCACGGTTTTTTCCAGTGACAATCTTCCAGATGACCCCGATAACGACGAAGAAGACGAAGAAGAAGCTAGGCTGATGGATAGCTGGACTCCTAAATTTGCCCGTGGTCGTTGACGTCAAAGCTTTATTCTATGGGCGCATCTTCGGGCCGGGCTCTCGTGAGCCAAGCCCGATTGATGCAGTCCCAGTCCCCAGGAATCCGGCCATGAATATGCAGAGACACTCGATTGAAGAGGGTGGCAAATGCGAAAGAGCAGATCTTGGCTGCGCCTGCCTTCGACTCAGGTCATGAAGCCGATGGGCTGCATTCTCCTGAGGCAGAAATAAACAAACTACCGATTCACATCTATTCTCATTTTAATACCAATAGATAGAAGTTCCCGTTTTCACCCGGTCCGGTGCGACGATCTTCTACCCCCCTTGGAAGGTCCGGACCGCTTCCCCCATCTTCCAATTCCGGTTGCAATCGGATAATCCTCCTCCCCGGGTGGGCCGGCACAGCGATAAGACCCCAGGGTCAAAACCTGTGCCCCGTTGCGCATGCTTCGCGGTTTTCCGACGGCCCACCTATTTTCCGTTTCTGGTTGCAAGCGCCCACCTTTGCGCTTAATCTGATGCTCAGCATCTTTGCAAGAAGAGGCTCGGGGCGTCGGAAACCCTGGCAGAGCATGATCCCCCTTAAAGGGCTGTCCAGCACAGACGGTCAAATTGCGACTGCCTCTATCCGTGCGTCCATCCGAGGCTCCCAGTTCACGGGTGCGCAGGGCGTCGGAAACCCTGGTGAAGCATGGCTGAAATTCCCCTGTGCATCACGCGCGGGCCAGCTGCCTTGCACCAGTCATGCTGACGTCGGAGCTGATACAGGGGCATGGCATGGCAGGTACGCAGGCACGATCAGAAACAAGCGGGCGCAAAGATGCGGTCCGCGCGACGACGACAAGCATTGATTCTGAAAAGACCGACCCCGGACGGGTTCAAGCCAACCGCGCTCGCCCCTCCATACACCCGGTCGTCGAAGATGCCCTGAACCGGCTCTTCCGGGACAATCACAGCCCGTTGCTTCGCTTCTGTCAAATCCGGACCAGCAACGCACCCGAAGCCGAGGACCTGGTGCAGGATGCGTTCGTGGCTGTCCGACGTGCCTATCCCGACAAGGCAATCGACGAATTGCGGCCGCTCCTGTTCACGACGCTTCGGAACCTCACGCTCAATTGCCTGAAATCCGGCGACACGAAACGCCGCAAGGCGTCGGTCGAATTGCTGGAAAGGGATGACCGCCTCGGCTGTCCCCGCACCGTGACGCCGGAAACCCAGCTCATCGACAGGCAATTGCTGACCATTGCCGAGCAGGTCATCGCGGCCATGGCACCGCGCCGCCGGGCTGTGCTGAAACTCCACCGTTTCGAACAATTGACCTATGACGAGATTGCGCAGCGACTGGAGATATCGCGCTCAACGGTCAAGACCGACCTCGCCAATGCCATTGCAGAAGTTGCCGAAGCGCTTGCCAGGAAAAGCGGGGGCGGCGACGCGCTGGCGGATCTCAAATGACGATGCAGGAGCCCGATAATACAAGCACTGCGAGACGTCCCCTGGTGGGGGAGTCTTTCGCGCTACGGGGTCGTGCGGCGCTCGATGAGATTTTTCGTCTGCAATATGACCAGCTCCTCAGATTCTGCCGGATACGCCTAGGCAATGTCCCTGATGCAGAAGACCTCGTGCAGGAGGCCTTCCTGTCGGTGCGGCGGGCCTATCCAGACAAGGGAGTCGAAGAGCTGAGACCGCTCCTGTTCACGGCCTTGCGCAATCTCACGCTGGACTACCTAAAGTCGGGCTATGCCAAGCGCGCGCGATCGTCGGACGCGTTCAGCGATCTGGGCGATGTGCTTGCCTGCCCCCGCTCGCCAACGCCCGAGACGCAGATGATTGATATCCAATCGCTGGCGATCGTACAGGACGCCCTTGCGAGGCTCGAACCGCGCAAGCGCGACGCCCTGCTCCTCAGCCGACTTGAACGCCTTACCCATAAGGAAATAGCTGTGCGGCTGTCGGTCTCCCCGCGAACCGTCCGGAGTGACATAACGGAAGCGATTGCCGTCATGGCCAAGAGCCTGGCGTCTAGCAATCACTAGTAGCGGCAGACCTGATCAGCATTTTGCATCGCTCATCGCAGGGACGCACGGCGCTGCACAATCTGGCCCATGCTCCAACTGTCCGCTGGTTATCTGATCTGAGAGGTTTGACCTGACCAGACAGAAAGGCCCTGCCCCATGGCAATCGCGGGACACGCTCAGGAAACAGACAGCCGCCGGACCGCCATGCTGCGTACGGCCTTCTGCCCGGTCATACGCAATGCGCTGGACGCCGCCGATACGATCGAAATCATGGCCAATCCTGATGGCTCGGTCTGGATCGAGTCCCAGGGCGCAGGCCTCAGCGATTCCGGCCATCGCCTTGCTGCCGGGGACCGTGAACGCGTCATCCGCCTCGTTGCCTCCGGGGTGGGAGAACCCGTCAGCCGCGCCTCCCCGATCGTCTCTGCTGAACTCCCCGGCAGCGGCGAGCGGTTTGAGGGGCTTCTCCCACCTGTCTCGACCGCGCCCTGTTTCTCCATCCGCAAACCGGCGACAACACCGTTCCATCTCGGCGACTATGTCGACCAGGGCGCATTGTCCCCTGCCCTCTGTGCGGCGCTCAGGGAGTCTGTCGCAATCCACGCGAACATTCTGATCGCTGGCGGGACCTCCTCCGGCAAGACCACGTTCACGAACGCGCTGCTCGCGGAGCCTGCCTTCCATGACGACCGCATTGTCATCCTCGAAGACACGCGCGAACTGCGTTGCGCCGCGCCCAATCGTATTCAACTGCGAACCCATCGAGGGTCTGTCAGCCTGCAGCAGCTGGTGCGCTCGACCCTTCGTCTGCGTCCTGACCGGATCATTGTCGGCGAGGTGAGAGGTTCTGAAGCGCTCGACCTCCTCAAGGCGTGGAACACGGGCCATCCGGGCGGGATCACCACGCTACATGCCAACTCTGCCTATGGCGCCCTGCGGCGGCTGGAACAGCTGACGCTGGAAGCAACCAGCCGCGCCCCGTACGACCTGATAGCTGAAGCGATTGATGTCGTCGTGTTCATGAGCCGCGCGGGCGGCCAGCGCCGGATCGACGAGGCGCTGCGCGTCTGCGGTTTCGATGGCGACGGCTACCAGACCGAACCCCTCGTTTCCCGCTCCCTTTCCCTCATCACACACGGAGACATGACATGAACCTCTACGACAAGATCACAGCGGCCGAGCGGGCGGTTCATCTGGCCGCCTGCATTGCAGTGGGCATGGCGCTTGCCGCACCGGCCCATGCCGCCGGATCGGGCATGCCATGGGAAGGCCCACTGGATCAGATCCTGACCTCGATCGAGGGCCCGGTCGCCCGCATTGTCGCGGTGATCATCATCACGCTGACCGGGCTGACACTGGCATTCGGTGAAACATCCGGCGGCATGCGCAAGCTGATCCAGATCGTGTTTGGCCTGTCCATCGCATTTGCGGCCACAAGCTTCTTCCTGACCTTCTTCAGCTTTGGCGGCGGGGCGCTCATCTGATGACGCCGGGCTATGAAATCCCCCTGCATCGCGCGCTGACCGAGCCGATCCTGATGGCAGGCGCGCCACGCACGGCCGCCATCGCCATCGGCACGCTCGCCGCAGCGGTCGGCCTTGGCCTCCAGCTCTGGATACCGGGGCTTGTCCTCTGGGTCGTCGGCCACTCGGCGGCGGTGTTCATGGCCCGGTCTGATCCGGATTTCATGGCCGTCGCCAGCCGGTCCACACGTCACAAGGCGCATCTGTCATGCTGAACCTGCGAGAATATTCCGAAACCCCGACCCTGCTGGCTGATTACCTCCCCTGGGCCTGCCTCGTCGCGCCGGGCGTCGTCCTCAACAAGGATGGCAGTTTCCAGACCATTTTCAAGTATCGTGGGCCCGACCTTGAAAGCTCGACGGACGAGGAACTCGTCTCGATCAACGCCCGCGTCAACAATGTACTGCGCCGGCTCGGCTCGGGCTGGGCGCTCTTCTTTGAAGCCCAGCGCGAGCCCGTGCATGATTATCCAGATTGCGCGTTTCCGGACGCGGCGTCCTGGCTCGTCGATCAGGAACGCGGGCTGCAGGCGGACGAAGCCGGCAGCCGGTTCGAGAGCCATTATTACCTGACCCTGCTCTGGCTCCCGCCCGCCGATGCGACCGGCCGCGCCGAGAAGGCGCTGATCACCCGCGCCACGACCGAAGACGCCGCCACCTGGCGCCACCGCCTTGAGACTTTCCAGAGCCAGGCTATGCGGGTCTTCGATCTTCTGGCGACCTGCCTCGCCGAGCTCGTACGCCTCGATGATGACGGGACGCTGACCTACCTTCACGCGACCATCTCGACCAGGCGCCATCCCGTCGTCACGCCGGACTTGCCTGTCTTTCTCGATGCGATCCTCGCCGATGAACCCTTTGCAGGCGGCCTCGAACCGATGATCGGAGACGCGCACCTGCGCACACTGACAATCCTCGGATTTCCCGCCTCGACCCTGCCCGGCATGCTGGACGAGCTGAACCGGCAGGGATTTGCCTATCGCTGGGCGACGCGGTTCATTGCGATGGACAAGGCGGAAGCCGAAAAGATCCTCGCCAGGAAACGCCGTCACTGGTTTGCCAAGCGCAAGTCCGTGGGCGCGGTCCTGCGCGAGACATTGTTCAACGAACAGGCCGCGCTTGTCGACAATGATGCCGACAACAAGGCTGCTGATGCAGATGCGGCGCTCCAGGAACTCGGCAGCGATCTCGTCTCATACGGATATGTCACCACAACCATAACCGTCATCGGTGAGGACCGACGCGCCGTCGATGAACATATCCGGGTTGCCGAGCGTATCATCAATGGGCGCGGCTTCACCGCGATCCGTGAGACGCTGAACGCTGTCGAAGCCTGGCTGGGCTCTTTGCCGGGACACCCCTATGCCAATGTCCGCAAGCCCATCCTGCACACCCTGAACCTCGCTCATATGGTGCCGCTCTCAGCGGTCTGGGCCGGAGAACAGACCAATCGACACCTGAGCGCTCCCGCGTTCATCCAGGCGCAGACCCACGGCACGACGCCGTTCCGGCTCAACCTCCATATCGGCGATGTCGGCCACACGCTTGTCGTCGGCCCGACGGGTGCAGGCAAGTCGGTACTGCTGTCCCTTCTGGCCATGCAATGGAAACGTTACGCGGGCGCCCAGGTCTTCATCTTCGACAAAGGCCGTTCGGCCCGCGCGGCGACGCTGGCCATGGGCGGCTCGCATGTCGACCTTGGTAGCTCTGACCGCCCGAGCCTCCAGCCCCTCAAGGATATCGACAGTCATCACAGCGCGCGCTTCGCTGCCGACTGGCTTGCGGGCCTCTGCACAAATGAAGGCGTCGCCATCACGCCGGACCTGAAGGCCGGGCTCTGGGACGCCATCCAGTCTCTTGCCAGCGCGCCTCGGCCCGAGCGCACACTCACCGGCCTGACCCTGATGCTGCAGGAAGAGACACTCAAAGCGGCCCTGCATCCGTTCACGCTGGAAGGCCCGCATGGCCGCCTGCTCGACGCTGATCATGAGACACTGAATCTGGCCGACACAGTCTGCTTCGAAATGGAAGAGCTGATGCACGCGAAAGGCGCGGTCGCCCCTGTGATCACCTACCTGTTCCATCGGCTGGAAGAACGCTTCGACGGGCGCCCCACGCTGCTCATCCTCGATGAGGCCTGGCTGTTCCTGGATGACCCGATGTTCGCCGCGCGCATCCGCGAATGGCTCAAAACCCTTCGCAAGAAGAACGTGTCTGTCGTGTTCGCGACCCAGTCGCTGGCTGATATTGCAGGCAGCACGATCGCGCCAGCCCTCGTGGAATCCTGTCCTACACGCATCTTCCTGCCCAATGAGCGAGCGCAGGAACCCCAAAGCCGCGAGACCTATCAAAGGTTCGGGCTCAATACCCGTCAGATCGAGCTGATCTCCAGAGCCACACCAAAACGCGACTATTACTACCAGTCGCCACTTGGCTGCCGCGTGTTCGAACTCGGTCTGGGCCCGATCGCGCTGGCCCTTTGCGGCGCAAGTACGCCTGAAGACCATCAGACTCTCGACCGTATCCAGGCCGAAACGGAAGGCGACGGGTTTGCAGAATGCTGGCTCATCGAGAAAGGCCTGCCCTGGGCCGCCAACCTGCTTGCCCGCTGGCCCGGACAGGATCCGGGCGCACACGAGCCGCTCGCCCCATCCCACGCCGTGGCAGCCGAATAGGAGTCCCAGATGAAACGCCTTCTCGCTTCCGTCGCTCTCTGCGCCCTGCCGATATCCGCGATCATCGCGCCGCCCGCGTCAGCGCAATTGGCAGTGTACGACCCCGCCAACCACATCCAGAACATCTACCAGGCCGTGCGCGCCCTGCAGCAGGTGGATCAGCAGGTCCAGCAACTCACCCATGAGATCGCGATGCTGGAGAACATGGCCCGCGATCTGGAAAACCTGCCGGACTCCATCGCGAGCGACATCCTCAGCCGCATGCAGCGCATCGACGATTTGATGCGCGACGCCGAAGGCATTGGCTACAGGGTCGAAGAGATCGACCGCGCGTATGAAGCGGCCTATCCGGAAGATTATGGGGATACGCCGCCGGAGAATGCCATCCTCGTTGAAGAGGCCCATGCGCGCTGGAAACAGTCACGCACCGCCTGGCGCGAAAGCCTTGCCGTCACGGCGCAGGTCATCGCATTGGCGCGGGAAGATTCCTCCAGCCTGGGCCGCCTGATCGGCGACAGCCAGTCGGCTGTCGGCAATCTCCAGGTCCTGCAGGCCGGCAACCAGATCGAGGCGCTTCAGACCCAGCAGCTGATGCAGATGGAAAGCATGATGGCCGCTCACTACCGCGCCGAGGCGCTGGAACGCTCGCGCAACCTTGCCGAGGCGGCACGCGGCCGGGCCCGCACAAAATCATTCCTGGAGAACTAAAAGCCCACCATGGACGTGATCGACACCTTCCTTGCCACTTTCATCACCTATATCGACAGCGGCTTCGGGCTGCTGGCGGGCGATGTCGCCTATCTCTCGACCACGCTCATCGCCATCGACATCACATTGGCGGGTCTGTTCTGGGCGCTCAGCCAGAACGCAGAAATTATCGCGGGGCTCCTGAAGAAGGTGCTCTATGTCGGCTTCTTTGCGTTCGTGATCGGCAACTTCTCGATCCTCGCAAACATTGTCTTTGACAGCTTTGCTGAGCTTGGCCTAACGGCAGGCGGCGGGACCATGACGGCAGCTGATCTCCTGCGCCCGGGCTTCATCGCCAGCGTTGGCCTTGATGCAGGCCAGCCTCTGCTCTACGAGATCAGCGACATGCTGGGGCCTGTCAGCTTCTTCCATAACTTCATCACGATCGCGATCATGTTTATTGCCTGGGCCGTGATCATGGTGGCTTTCTTCGTGCTCGCCGTGCAGCTCTTCATCACCATCCTCGAGTTCAAGCTGACGACGCTGGCCGGGTTCGTGCTCGTGCCGTTCGCGCTCTGGAACAAGACGACATTCCTCGCCGAGCGCGTGCTCGGCAATGTCATCACGTCGGGCATCAAGCTCATGGTGCTTGCCGTCATCATCGGCATTGGCTCGACCCTGTTCGGCTCGGTGAGCGATGCGTTCCGCACCGGCGAGGATGTGACGCTCGCGCAGGTCATGGGCACTGTACTCGCAAGCATTGTCTTCTTCTGGATGGGCATCTTTGCGCCCGGCATTGCGTCCGGCCTGATTTCCGGGGCGCCGCAGCTTGGCGCAGGCTCTGCCGTCGGTGCGGTCGCCGGTGTGGCCGCCGGGACCTATGTCGCGGGCATGGGCGGTCGGGCCGCACTGGGCGCTGTCGCCGGCGGCGCAACCACTGCCGTCAAAGCCGGCGCCTCCATGGCCGGTGCCGCCCGCACGTCATACACGCTCGGGTCGGCCGCGTCGGGGGCGACGGGCGCAGGCGCGGTCGCTGCCGGTGTTGCGGGTGTCGCCCGTGCGGGCGGCGACGCGCTGCGCCGGACCGCCTCACGCCCCGCGCAATCGATCAGGGACGCCTATAACAGTGGCAGCCAGGGCGCCTGGCGCGCCACAGGCGGTTCGTCGACAGGCGAAACCGCCCCGGCGTCCAGCGCATCGACGCAGAGCCCCGGCTGGGCGCGCCGGATGCAGAGCCAGCAGCGCGTCAGTCATGCGGGACAGATGGCGGCTCACAGCCTTCGCGAAGGCGATCGCGGCTCCAGCGGCGCTGCCCCCACGCTCAAAGACAAGGACGACTGACACATGGTCTTCAAACGATCTTCCACCACGTACGGCCAGAGCCCGTTTCCCGAGACGCCTTACCAGAAGGCGGGACAGGTCTGGGACGAGCGCATCGGCTCGGCCCGTGTACAAGCGAAGAACTGGCGGCTGATGGCGCTCGGATGCCTCGGGCTTTGTTTTGTCACCTCTGGCGCGCTCGTCTGGCGGAGTATGCAATCGACCGTCACGCCCTATGTCGTCGAAGTCGATGAGACCGGCGCGGCGCGCGCGGTCGGCCCCGCCACCGAACGCTACGTGGCCAGCGATGCGCAGATCGCGCATCATCTCGCTAACTTCATCGCGGACGTCCGCGGCCTCTCCGTCGATCCGGTTGTCGTGCGCGAGAACTGGCTGCGCGCCTATGACTTCGTCACAGACCGCGCCGCCACCACACTCAATGAATACGCCCAGGCGAGCGACCCGTTTGCCGATGTCGGAAGAAAGTCCCGCACGGTCGATGTCGTTAGCGTCGTGCGCGTCTCCGATGACAGCTTCCAGGCCCGCTGGATCGAGAAGACCTACGAGAATGGCACGCTGAGACAAGCTGAGCGGTTCACCGGAAACTTCACACTCATCACCCAGCCACCGACCGATGTGGCGCGCCTGCGTGCCAACCCGCTCGGCCTTTACGTCCACAGCCTCAACTGGGGCCAGGACCTCGTTACAGGAGAATGAGTCCCATGAACCGCTTTCTGATGCCTGCTTCCGCCCTGGTCCTGCTGTCGGCCTGCGCAACGACCGAACGCGAACCGATCGATCCGACTGCGTTCGTTGCCGCGACGCCGGTCGAGAATGAGACAGACCGCCCGGCGCTGATCGTCGAAACCGCCGTACCCTTGCCCCTTCCCGGCCAGATGATGCCGGTCAGCGAGCCTTCGGGCCGTCACCCAGACCCCGGCGCAGCCGAAAGCAGCACGACGTCGCCGACAGACACCATCGCTCAGGGCAGGACCAGCGCCCTCATTGAACCTTCGGTCGATGGCTATGTGAACGCGATCCAGGTCTATCCCTATACCGAAGGCGCGCTCTACAGGCTCTATGCCAGTCCCGGACAGGTCTCCGACATCGCGCTTCAGCCGGGCGAGGACCTGGTTTCAGTTTCGGCCGGCGACACGGTGCGCTGGGTGGTTGGCGATACGGTTTCCGGATCCGGCCCGACGGCCCGCGCGCATGTCCTCGTCAAACCCATCAATGCGAGCATTCGCACAAATCTCATGATCGCCACGGACCGGCGGACCTATCATCTGGAACTGGAAAGCCAGGCGGATGGCTATATGGCCGCCCTGTCCTGGCGCTATCCCGCCGATGAGCTGGCAGGCCTCACCGCCCGCAATGACCGCGCCATTGCGCGCGAGGCCGCATCCATCACAAGCGGCCTGACGCTGGAAGGCCTGAACTTCGACTATCGCCTGACCGGCGACAGTCCGGACTGGAAGCCTGTCCGTGTTTTCGATGACGGGCGGCAGGTGTTCATCCAGATGCCGGGCGACATCGCGACGACCGACATGCCGCCCTTGTTCGTCCTGGGGCCGACAAGCGACGCTGAACTTGTGAACTATCGCGTGCGCGGCAATTATTATGTCGTCGACCGCCTGTTCCGCGCCGCTGAACTCAGGCTCGGCACAAAAAACCAGACAATCGTCCGTATCAGCCGCAATGATCAGCGCTCGCCCCTGGCCGCGATGTTCGGAGGCTGACGCGATGTCCGAGCCCGTCCCCTTTGACGAACATGCCGAGCGGCTGAAGATCCGGTCAAACCCGAAGCCGGTGACACGGATCAATCGCAAACTACTCCTGGTCGGCGCAGGCCTTGGCGTGCTCGGTCTCTTCGCCGCGATGAGTATTGCCCTGAAGCCGCCCAAAGCCGCTGATCCGGCTGACAGGCACGAACTCTACAACACCACAAATACAAGAAAGCCTGAAGGCCTGTCTGCGCTCCCGGCGAGCTATAGCGATCTCGCCCCGGTCGAAGACCGTATTCCGCGGCTTGGGCCACCTCTGTCCGGCGATCTCGGCGCAACCGTGCTCCGCGCTGAACGCGATCTCGGCCTGGAACCGGAATATGTCGACCGGTTCGAAAACGACTTCCGCCCGAACCCGGCCGACGAGGCCGAACGGGCCCGGCGCATGCGCGATGCCGCCCTCGCCGATGAAGCGGCGAAAGCGCCGGTCTTCTTCCGCCTGCAATCTGAAACAGGCGCCACCAGCGCCAGCCAGGGCACATCCTCAACGCGCGATCCTGCGCTCGATATCGGCTCAGAACTGCTCGCGCTCGCGGCCCTGCCACAAGGCGCCCCGTCCGTGTTCGGCGGGGTACCCGACAGTAATCTTCAGGGCCGCAAGCTGGCGTTCGCGAGCGAAGGCGCAGGCAGCGACATCTACAATCCTCACCGCGTCGAGGATCCCTTGTCTCCCTGGCAGGTCATGGCGGGGACGCTCATCCCGGCAAGCCTCGTGACCGGTATCAACAGCGACCTGCCTGGCACCGTGGTCGCGCAAGTCACCCAGCCGGTCTACGACACAGTCACCGGACACTACGTCCTGATCCCGCAGGGCTCGCGCCTCATCGGACGCTACCAGTCTGAGGTGTCGTTCGGCCAGGACCGCGCGCTGGTTACCTGGGACCGGATCATTTTTCCAGACGGAGCGTCGATCACCATCTCGGCGCCCGGCGCTGACGCGCAAGGATATGCAGGCCTGTCTGACAGAACGGATCATCACTGGGACCGGGTGTTCGTCGCAGCTGGTCTCGCCACGATCCTCGGCGTCGGCGCCGAACTTGGACCGACAAGCGATGGCGACATCGAACGCGCCATCCGCCGCGGCACGACCGACACCGTCAATCAGGCCGGACAGCGCGTCGTTGACCGCAATCTTGGCATTCAGCCAACCATCAGGGTCCGCCCCGGCTGGCCCGTCCGCGTGGTCGTCACGCGCGACCTCATTCTCAGACCGCATTGAACAGGAGCAACCAAATGCAAGATCCATGGAACCAACTTGAATACGAACAGGCTGGAATGCCGGATGGCCGGATCCTGCTCATCGAACGTGGACGGGCACCGCGCCTTGCCCGACGGGGACAGATCCTCCTGGAGATCGGTTTCGCGGTCGCAATGACGTACCTGGTGCTGCCACTGATTCAGGTCACGCGCGTCTTCGGCGACTATTGGCTCTGGGCTTACATACCGTTCGCGATTGCCTATGTGGCGCTGTCGTTCATTCTGTTCGAGAAACTGACAGCCTGGGCAAGCGCGCCGCCCGACGATCCCGCCGGCAGTAAAGTCGTCGGCATGGACCTCTCAACGGATGAATTGCTCGACATTGCGCGCGGCGCAACGGCGGCGGACTTCGTACAGAGGAGCGTTCACTGATGGCCCTTCGTCTCGAACGACTTCCCGATCGCACGCCGGTCCGAATAACTGTCTCGGTCGATCCGGGTCTCGCCGCAGCACTTGGCGACTATGCAGAAATATACCAGCAGACCTACGGCGCAGAGGAAAAGCCGGAAGCGCTGATTCCCGCCATGCTGGAAAACTTTCTCGGCAATGATGCCGGGTTCAAACGGGCGCGCCGCGCCCTTCACACGCAAGCCAGCAACGGAGACTAGACCCATGGCACAGATCGGAACCTTCACCGCAAAGGATGGCAGCTTTACCGGCACCATCCGAACCATGACCATCAATGTCAAAGCCCAGCTCGTCCCGAACAAGTCGAAGGCGAAAGATGATGCGCCCGACTATCGGCTCTACGCTGGCGGGGCAGAACTCGGTGCCGCCTGGCATCAGGAATCTAAAGATGGTGAGAAGCCTTATCTCGCTGTCAAACTTGATGATCCAAGTTTCGCAGGTCCAGTGCGCGCTGCATTCTTCTCGAATGAAACAACAGGAACGGGCGTGCTTATGTGGAACAGATCCAGCTAGACCGCAGAATCTGCAGAACAACGTTTGGACCGTGACCGCAGTCTTGCCCAGCATTGTCGTTCTCGTCAGCTGATCTGGATGCAGGAGATGTCGATGTCGCGCTTCTGCGCCGGGATCCGCCAGCTTCACACCCGTCTCACGCAAAGGCAAATTACCCTCATCCGCCGAGCGACTTACCGGGGCACAAGTCTGAATCTCGCTCCTGATCTATTTCAAAGCGGCGTTGGAGCTCCGGACATGCTGCTAGTTTCAAGACTTCTGCGTTGAGGAGTCGTCAGGTGATCGCCTCCCGCCCATCTCTTTTGTGAGTGGTGTATTCGATTTGACAAGATGGATTTCAACATTCAGCTGATCGGACTGGGTGCGGATCTGCAGACGATGCCGCAAGGATGGATTTTTTTCAATTAGGTCTTGACCCTCCAGTGGCTATAGATCGCACAGTCCGAGTTTCGGTACCTGGCCAAGACGTCGCGCCATGCCAAACAGTGTTTGAACGCCCGGCGGCGCAGAGGATATAAATTGTGAACAATGACCATTTGATGATGCGGGACCAATGGATGACGATGGATCCGATCGGCGGTTTATTAATGTTTCTGCTTATCGCCTTTCTTGTTTTAGGCAGCGCGGCCTTCGTCAAGTTCTTGTTCTTCAACAAGAAGTAAAACCTTGTCGATCGGGCCGAGCGAGGCATAGGAACAACAAACAGAGGAGATAATCCATGTTGACCCGGAGAACCACGTTGTTTGGCCTGGCAGGAACATCGCTAAGCTTGGCGGGCTGCGGAGGCGGAGCGAATGGGCAAGTCGAAGCAACGCCCGCCTCTGATCGAAATCTGCTTCAGGTGCCCGTTCTCTATGCCGGGCAAAAGAATGGTGCGATTACAGAATATGATCTGACGCTACAAAGCGGGCGTACGGCATTTTTTGATAACCAATTCACGCCGACCATAGGTATCAACCAATCCTATCTCGGCCCGACATTGGATATGGTAAATGGTGCCGACGTGCGCATGAATGTGACCAACACTTTGGAAGAGGATGCCACACTTCACTGGCACGGCTTCCACGTGCCGGCGCGATATGACGGGACGCCACATCAGCGCATCGCACCAGGCGAAACCTGGACAGCGCAATTTCAGGTGCGCCAGAAACCTTCCTTGTTCTGGTATCATTCTCACGCGCATCGGCGCGCGGGACCACAAGTGTATCATGGCTTGGCGGGACCGATAATCGTTCGTGATGATGAGGGTCGAACTGACTCCCTGCCCCATGAGTATGGCATCGATGATGTGCCGCTTATTGTGCAGGACCGGGCCTTCGGTTCAGACGGTCGGCTTATTTATGCACGCTCAATGCACGATATCATGATGGGTATGCGCGGTGACACGTTGCTTGTGAACGGCGTTATTGATCCTGCATTTGAATGCCAGACAGAGCTGCTTCGACTGCGTTTGCTTAACGGCTCAAACGCCCGGATTTATGATTTTGAGTTTGAAACCCAGCAAAGTTTTTTGATGACTGGCAGTGATGGCGGACATCTTGAGGCACCGGTCCGGATGTCGCGGATCAGACTGTCCCCCGGAGAACGCGCGGAAATAATGGTCGATGCAAGTCATGGGGTACCTCTGCAACTGCTTGCCAGGTCACTGTCGGGTGAAATGGGAATGATGGATGGCGGGATGATGGGCGGCCGATGGGGGCGCGGCAACTCTCGACGCAGTTCAGAAGGATCGGTCTTCAAAGTCCTGCTTATCGTCCCGAACGAGCAACTTCGCCCTTCGACGGCTACCCCTGCGAAGCTGACAACCCTTCCGGCGATCGACCCAAGCAAAGCCATCAAGACCCGTCGCTTCGTTTTGGAAATGGGAATGGGAATGGGCATGCGTGGCCGAGGGGGTTTCACCATCAATGGCAAGTCCATGGACATGGCTCGGATAGATGAGCGCGTGAAACTGGATACAACCGAAATATGGGAGGTCGAGAACGCGTCGATGATGGCTCACCCATTCCATGTTCATGACGTGCAGTTCCGAATTCTTGATCGGAACGGCCGCCCGCCACCTGAACATGAGATGGGTCTAAAAGACACTGTTCTCCTGTCGTCGCGCGAGCGCGTCCGGCTCCTGCTGTCATTCAAGGATTATGCCGATTCTGACACGCCCTACATGTACCATTGCCACATACTCGAACATGAAGACGCTGGTATGATGGGGCAGTTTGTGATTGAGGCCTAGAGCACTGTGAGCGCCGATGGGTGGGAAAGGTTGAGAATGGGAACCGAAGCTGATTAAGCCCACGCGCGCCATTTCATTGAGCATCTTCACTCACAACGTTGCCGGCGGATCAGATCGATCAGCGATCGTATTGCGGAATCCATCAAAGATTATGATTGCGACACCAATGACGATCGCGACGTCCGCCAGATTGAATGTTGGCCAGTGATACCCGTTGATATGGATGTCGAGGAAATCGGTAACGGCACCATCCACCAGCCGGTCCACAGCATTTCCCAAAGCTCCCCCAATGATAAGCCCTATCCAAATCGCTTGAGTCTTGGTCGTTGCGCGCCACAACCGCATCGACAGATAAGCTGAAATGCCCAAAGCGACAGCGGCGAGCAGCCAGGGCGCCCAATCGCTCTGCGAACTCAGAAGCCCAAAACTGACCCCGTGATTAAATCCGAGCCTGAAGTCGAAGAATGGCAAAAGGTTTATCAGACCACCTGCTTTTGTGAGCGCCGAAAACATCAACGCTTTGCTGGCCAAATCCAGAGCAAAAACAAAAAAGACAATCGAAAGACCCAGCATTCGCAGATATCTGCTCATTCTATTGCTGTCTTGATAGAAAGAGGATTTGCCAGACTTGCTTTAGCCGTATGCAGATCGCGAATAGAATGTCGAATGATAGTCCAGGCCGAATGCAGGAAGAGCGCGGCAATCAGGAAGGCCACAATCAAGTCCGGCCACCGTGTTGAGGACAGCGCCACGAGACCCGCCGCGACAATCACAGCAACATTTCCAATCGCATCGTTGCGCGAAAAAAGCCAAACAGCGCGCATATTGGCATCGCCGTCACGGTATGGCAGCAGCGGCAGGACGGCAATAACATTGATAACCAGCGCAACCACAGCAAATAGACCCATCAATCCCACCTCGACGGGTGTGTCGGTCATGGCTTTCAGAATAGTGGACACAATAACCCAAAACCCCAGCAGACCGAGGAACACACCCTGAATAAGCGCAGACCTTGCCCGCCACACGAGCGACCAGCCTATCGCAAGCAAGCCCAGAAACGTAATTGATCCGTCCCCGAGAAAATCTAGCGCATCCGCTTTCAGGGCCTGTGAATTGGCCAGAAATCCGCCAAACAGTTCGATGACGCCATATACAACATTGAGAATAACCACGATCAATAGGGCCCGTCGGTAGCCGGGAGACCGGATCAGGTTTTCATTCACGCCGCAGCACTCGTCCTCGTCAGCCACAAATCATCCTCATTTTGTCAGTCAGCACTGCAACATTCCAGCTAGTTCCGAAGATCGCGCCGCGCGAGTTCGCTGCTAATTATTCTCTCGAGCCTTTTATAAATGCTCTAGTGACTAGAGGTTCAAGGAGAAAATGTATGGCAACTCAAAGACGCACGATAGGGCAGCTGTCAAAAACGGCTGGCGTGAAGGTGACAACAATCCGCTACTACGAATCCATCGGTCTGTTGCCGGACCCTGGACGCACAACTGGGGGGCAACGCGTCTACGATACGGCTACCCAGCAACGCCTATCGTTCATCCGGCAATCCCGTGACCTGGGCTTTCCTGTTGAGGCGATCCGTGAACTAATCGCGTTGCAAATGACGCCTGACGAAGATTGCGCGAAGGTGGACAAGGTCGCGCGACACCATCTGGCGGAAGTAGATCGACGCCTCAAGCAATTGAGGGCTTTGAAACGGGAACTTCAGGGCATGATCACGTCTTGTGAAGGCGGCGAAGTGGCCTGTTGCGCAATCATGGAAAGCATCTCCAGCACGGCTTCATATCCCCTGTAGATCCACAACCACAGCAGGTCTGTCATCTTCAAAGAACGGCGAAATCGGCGCTTGACCCTCCAGCGGCTGTAGAGATTAAAGAGGCGACAATTGAGAATTGAAACACGCTTGAACCCGGTTTGCCAATCGGGTTCGAAGTGATCGTAAGGCAATAAGTGTCGTTGTCTTGTGGGCTGGAGAAGATATTAAACGTGAAGGTGAGCTGGAAACACTCTCGCAAAATTGCGACTTTGCTGCAGCTCGCGCGGTTTTCCTGCGTGTCGTTATTCTTTATGCTGTCAGGATTCGCGACAAGCCCGGCAACTTCACTGCAAGCGTCGCCCTTGTGTGCGCAACCGCAGGCAACGAACGCAATTGAAGCGTTTATGTTGGGGCCTCTCAGTTCGGCAGATCGCATTGACCCAGAAGATATCGATGTCGATTATTGTCACTACCTTGCTTGTACGTCATTCATTTCAAACTCATCGTCGCCATTGTGTTTCCGCCACAATCAATCCGCTATTGATCGGTCGGCTGACAAAGAAACACTTGTCCGTGACTATCCAATAAGCCCTTTTCGTCCGCCTCGCACCTGACGCCTGCGCTCCGTTGCCGGAGCGGCTAGCACACAACGGGTCAGATCAAGGAAAATTACAATGCAAAAACTTTTATGGGCCGCACTCGGTCTGGCGGTCATGCTTCCGGCCAATGCAGAAGTTGGACCCTGCAACGCTTATGGTCCTAATGAACACAAATCTCCAGTTACCGCCGAAACACCACTCTCGTTGAATTCCGTGTTGTCTGAGATCAGGCTCGCCTCACCAGAGGTTCGGCCTCGGGACTCGAAATTCAAGCCCGGTCGGCTGACGCGACTCAAGCGGGGCGGCGTTTGAATCCTGCGCTTTCCGTGGAACTTGAAGAATTTTCTGGAAGCGGCCCGTTGACCGGGTTTGACCGGGCAGAAACAACCATCGCTATTGAGCAGACCGTCCGCCTGGGCGGCAAGCGACAGCGCGCGCAAGCTGCGGCTCGCGCGTTGACGGCGCTCGCTTCGGCTGAATGCGCCGTCATTTTGAGAGAAGTTGAACTGCAGGGCACGGTGCTTTTTTTTGAGTACGTCGCCGCACTCGAAGACGCAGAACTCTTGGAAGAAGCCGCGGAGACATCCGAAAAACTGGCTGAGACGGTCCGTAGACGCGTAGCCGCTGGAGCTGCGCCGCCACCTGAACAGTCCCGGGCCGATAGTGCGACAGCTTCTGCGCGCGCCGATGCGGTTTTCGCCTGGGGCTTGGTAGAGCAGCGCAGATATGCCTTGGCCGCAATATGGGGGCAATCAGATCCCCTGTTCAACACCGCGATCGTGGAAGACTCGGTAGTCGGTGCTTTGGCTGATCCGGGAAACAGGTCCCTTCACCCGCAAGTCAGGCGGGCGGCTGCGTCCGCCGCAGCGTCACGGGCGGCCGCCGACGTCGAGCGCGCAGAAGCCATGCCGAATGTAACATTCACCGCTGGCATGCGCCGGTTCGAGGAAACCGGCGACAGCGCCATTGTCGCTGGTGTATCTGTTCCCCTGCCGCTTTTTGATCGCAATCGCGATAGCGCGCGCGCAGCCGATCTGCGGGCACAGGCAAGCCAGATGAATAGAGCTGCTGTTGAGGCGCGTCTGCTTGCAGAACAGCGAGCCGCCATCGCCGCCGTGACGGCCGCCCGTCAACGCCTCAGTCTGCTCGAAGACACCGCTTTGCCCAATGCTACCGCCGCCTTTGAAGCGTCTATGCACGGGTACGCGGTTGGAAAATTTGATCTGACCACCACGATTGATGCGCGTAGCGCCTTGATTGACACGCAACGCGCCGTTTTGGACGCAAAGACAACGCTGCGTATCGAGACGGCTCGCCTGAAAAGCCTGATTGGCGACACGCCATTTTCCGGAGAATGAACCTATGACTTTCCATTGGAAACCACTTTTATTGGCGGCGGCCAGCGCGTTTATTCTAGCAGCCTGCAATAGCGAGAGCCCATCAACTGAAGGAGATGCGGACCTCGTTGTTGTGGAAACCAAGCAAGACGATGATGCTGAAGTCGAGGGGAATGACGTCGTTCTAAGCCGCATTGCGGCGCAAGCCGCTGGCATTCGGGTGGCGACTGCCGAGGTCGGGCGTATGGGAGAAACCCTGAACTTACCCGCCGAAGTGCGTTTCGATGCCGATCGAATCGCCAATATCTCTCCGCAGATCAGTGGCATTGTACGGATGCTATACGCAACCGAAGGCGACGCAATCCAACGTGGCGATCGATTGGCGCTGCTCGCCAGCCGCGAATTGGCTGAATTGAAGTCAGACTATGTTTCTGCCGCCGCCGCAACCGAACTTGCGCGGACGACTATGGCTCGCGAAGAAGCGCTTTGGGCGGACAAAATCACGTCTGAAGCGGACATTCAGGCGGCTCGCGCGGCCTTTTCAACTGCCAGTGCCGCGCTTGATTCAGCTGAGACGAACTTGCATGCTGTTGGGCTCAGCCCAGCGTCGACGGCTGCGGCGGGCAATAGCTCAGATTATGTCGTCACCTCACCAATAACGGGCGTCATTACTCAGCGAACGGTCACCTTAGGCGAAGCTGTCTCTTCCGACGATACGTCTGCCGGACCGATGTTCACCATCGCTGATGACAGTGTCGTTTGGGTCGATATTGCTGTGTTCAAACAGGACCTTGCCCGCGTTGATACTGGGGCCAACGTGCATTTGACAGGCGATGCAGGGGAACCGCTGGCGCAGGCGCAGATCGCGTTTATCTCCCCTGTTGTCAATCAAGCGTCGCGCACCGCGACTGCCCGCGTGATTGTGGATAATCGCGATGGTCAGTTGCGGCCGGGTCAGTTTATTCGGGCCCAGATTGATCTCGGCGAAGGTATGTTAGTCGTGCGTGTCCCGAAAGACGCGGTGCAGATCGTCAATTCGACCCCTTCAGTGTTCCTGCCAACCGATGACGGCTTTGAGCCTACGCCGGTGGTGACCGGTATGGAGCAGGACGGCCTGGTCGGCATTCTTGAGGGATTAGAGGACGGGCAGCGATATGTCGCCGAGGGCGCCTTCACCCTAAAGTCACAATTGGAAAAAGATTCCTTCGGCGCAGACGAAGACTAGCAACAGGACAGCCCATTCATGCAAAACTTCATGCACCGTATCGCTGGTGGCCGATTGCTCGCCGCCATTTTCGCCAGCGCCATGACCATTGGCGGTCTGTTTGCCTTCCGCGCTTTGCCCGTCGACGCTTTTCCCGATGTCACGCCCTCGTTGGTGCAGGTCTTCACGGAAACTGACGGCCTCGGCCCAGAAGAAGTTGAACGCTACGTTACTTATCCCATCGAGGCCGCCATGGCAGGTCTACCAAAAATCGACCATATGCGCTCGGTGTCAAATTTCGGCCTGTCCGTGGTCAACATCTATTTTGAAGACGGCACCGATGTCTATTTTGCCCGCCAGGTCGTGGGTGAACGTCTGGCTCAAGCGCGCGAAGCCATCCCTCCTGGATTTGGCGAACCCAAGATGGGGCCGATCTCCACCGGGCTCGGGATCATCCTTTATTACAAACTGGTCGACAGCACAGGTACGCGCAGTCTCATCGAGATGCGCGAGATTCAGGACTGGATTGTCAAATACCAACTACAGACCGTCACAGGCGTGACCGAAGTCCTATCCCTCGGCGGATACGAAAAACAGTTTCAGATACTCATCGACCCCGAAGCAATGCAGTCATACGATCTCCAGATCAACGAAGTGACCGAAGCGCTCGAGCGCGGCAATCAGACCCTCGGCGCTCAATTCATCGAAATCGGCGCTGAACAATTTACTGTGCGCGGTATCGGGCTCGCGCGAAGCGTTGACGATCTTGCAGCGACCATCATCAGATCAGAAGATGGCCGCCCGATTCGGATGCGCGATATCGGCGATGTCGTCATTGGCGGCGGCGTGCGTCAGGGCCTTGCCACCTCGAATGGGAAAGGCGAAGTCGTTGCTGGTCTGGTGCTGAAACTCTACGGCACAAATACGTCCGAAGTCATCGAGCGGGTTAAAACACGCTTCGATGAAATCAACAAGACTCTGCCAGACGGCGTTCGCGCTGTGCCATATTATGATCAAGGTGCGCTGGTGAACAAAGCCGCCGCAACGGTCACGACGGCGCTCTGGCAGGGCGCTGTACTCGTCGCGATAGTCGTCTTCGTTTTTCTCGGCGGCTGGCGTCCCTCGCTTGTAGTGGTTTTATCTATTCCCTTCTCCGTTGGTTTCGCCTTCATTGCTATGAATGTTCTTGGCATCGGTGCCAACCTCATGTCGCTTGGCGGTGTTGCGATTGCCATCGGGATGATGGTGGACGGCGCCATCGTGATCACCGAAAATGTCGACCGCAGTCTGAAAGGCGCGCCTGACGAGAACCGCCGCGATCTGGTTGCCAGATCAACCGCTGAGGTAATCGCACCGCTTATTGCGGCTGTGAGTGTGGTGATTATTGTCTTTCTACCGCTTTTTGCGCTTGAGGGCGTTGAAGGGAAAACCTTCCGGCCGCTGGCCGCGTCTGCCGCGTTGGCTATGACAGGCTCATTGATCTATGCCGCGTTGATCGCACCCGCTTTAGCATTCGGCTTAATGCGACCAGCAAAATCATCGCGCGGCGCTGAAAGCGCGATGACCAATCTTATTGCATCCTGGGCAGGCTTCTTTGTCCGGTTCAGGGGCGCTGCCCTTGGACTGGCGTCGATACTTCTTCTGGCGGGCTGGTTGGCCGGGTCACAACTCGGGTCCGAATTTACGCCGGAGCTCGAAGAAGGCGATATCCTGCTTCGGGTCACGATGGCGCCCTCGATATCTCTGACCGAGGGTGAAGCCACAGTTACGCGGATCGAAAATCAATTGCTCGCAGAGTTCCCGGAAATTGAGACAATCGTTACGAGAGTCGGGCGCGGAGAAGTAGGTGCCGTGACGGATCCCACCAATAGCGCAGAAATATTTTTGGCCATGAAGCCGAAATCGGACTGGCGTTCTGGTATATCGCCCGAAGACTTTCGGTATGAGTTGTCGGAGTTCCTGGAGTCCTATCCGGGTATTCTTGCAAATGTTGGTCAACCCATTGCAATGGCTGTAGACGAACTGCTGACGGGCACGCGCGCCGAGCTCGCGATCAAAATCTTCGGTCCGGACTCAGACGCTCTGATTGCGTCCTCGGAGGAATTGCAGAAATTGCTCCGGCAAGTCCCCGGCGCTGCCGATGTACAGGCCGAACAACTGACCGGCGCGCCGGAATTGAAAGTCACAGTCAATCGCGATGAACTCGGACGTTACGGCCTCGACATCATGGACGCCCTGGATACGCTTCGCACGTCCGTCGGCGGCGCCGAAGCGGGCGCTCTGTTCGAGGGCGTTCGCCAATTTCCGATCATCGTTCGCCTCAACGCACAATCGCGGTCGGATCCTGCTGCCATCGGACGGATTCTTCTTAAATCACAAAATGGTGCGCTCGTGCCACTCAGCGAGGTCACCAATATCGAAACCGTGATCGGTCCTCGTCAGATCACGCGTGAGGATGGGCAACGGTTCATTGCCGTCCAGGCCAATGTCCGTGGGCGCGATATCGGTAGCTTCGTTGCTGAAGCCCAGGCGCTAACCGATGAAAAACTTGATCTTCCACCGGGTTACAGGCTTGTTTGGGGCGGGCAATTTGAATTGCAGCAACAAGCGAATGCAAAATTCGCCGTGGTCATTCCAATCACGCTCGCGATTGTCTTCCTGATTCTTCTAATGACCTTCGGGCGTGCCAAGTCAGCTATTCTGATCCTGCTCAACATCCCTCTGGCACTGACAGGTGGAACGCTGGCGCTATGGTTAGCGGGTCTGCCTGTTTCGGTGCCTGCTACGGTCGGGTTTATTGCATTGTTCGGGATCGCTCTCGGCAATGGTATGGTTCTGGTCAGCTTCATGGATGACTTTGCGCGCGCGGGGCGCGACAGGGATGAACTCGCCGTAGAAGCGGCCGGGTTGCGCGCGCGACCCGTTTTGATGACTGCGATGACGACTGCGCTGGGCCTTGCGCCCTTGTTGTTCGCCACAGGCGTTGGCGCTGAAGTACAAAGACCGCTCGCGACCGTTGTGATTGGCGGTCTTGTATCGTCAACCGTACTGACATTGCTTGTTTTGCCTGCTTTGCATCGGTGGTTCGCGCCTAAACCAGACAGTCATCACTCACTTGTGGAAACTGAGCATGTCTCAGCCTAAAGCGCGCCTTGCCTGGTCAGGCGAATTTACAATTGGGACAGGATGAGAGATTATTGACGCCCGGCTCGGTGACAATCGCCTGCATACCCATGCCGCATGAAAAATCGGATCGTACGACCGGAGCAGCCGCTGCAGCAGCAGTCATTGTACGTCGATATTCCTTTGTGAAGGTCGTCAGCGACCGACATTCCTTCATTTTCAGACCGGGATCGACTATCGAATGACATTTCTTAGTGATTTTTGAAGGATCGCCTGTTATGGGGCACGCTATGCGTTTGTCCGGATTCATCCTCAGCGTCAGAATATGGCTCGCAGCTTGTCTGGTCGCGACCATGTTGATTGGCCCTGCGTCGGCGGATGTACACGCGATGGATCCCGATACCATTGCCTGTCAGGCGTTAGATGACCAACTTGCGGCATTCGGTACAGACCGCACGGACGACGGGCAGTCTCGTCCGGATCACGATCACCATGCGCATACCTGCGGCAGTTGCCATTTCCATCTGGTCGGATCTTTCCCATCCAGATTCGTATCCCCTTGGGGATATCGGACAGTCGTTCTACCCGAGACGAATGTGTTCGCGCCTCGCGCCGGACCCTTCGGACTCTACCGCCCTCCCCGTGTCTGACCTGACTCCCTAGCTGCGGCTCTGCCGTCGGCATCTTTCAGGTCATCACGAGGAAATTATATCAATGAACACATTGAAGCAGGGCGCATGTTGCGCCCTGATCGCAGCTGTCCTTGCGGGCACTGCGGTCGCAGCTCCGTGCAGCGGACCAAGGGTCACTGCCACCGCAATCCAGCCAGGCGAGCCTTTATCACTTGACGCCGTACTGGCAGAAGTCCGCAATGCGTCTCCGGAAGTGCGCAAGGCCGCATTGGAAACACGCGCTCGCGAGGCGGACGCAGATCAGGCCGGCCGCTGGCTCAATCCTATGATCGGATTGGAACTTGAAAACTTCTCAGGCTCCGGCCCCCTCGCCGGGTTTGATCAAACCGAGACAACGTTCTCGGTTGCCCAGACATTCCAGCTGGGCGGCAAGCGAACAAAACGACAGCGCGCCGCCCGTGCCAGTGCCGCGCTTGCAACGGCAGAATGCGGCGCCATCCTGCGTGAAACAGAACTGGAGGCGGTGACGCTCTTCTATGAACTGGACGCAGCTGTCCAGCTCGTCCGTCTCGCCAATCAATCGGCCGACCTGGCGGACACGCTCAGCGAAACCGTTGGCAAGCGAGTGGATGCAGGCGCGGCCGCGCCACCGGAACTTTCCCGGGCCAAAGCTGATGCTGCAACCCTGCGTGCAGTGGCCGCACAGACACGCGGTGACATGGAGGCCCTTCGCTACGATCTCAGCGCACTGTGGGGAAGCGCCGACCCGGTCTTCGAGGCACCTGTCCTGCCAATGACGGCGCCCACCCACCCCGGCGCAGCCAACCTGGCACAACACCCTGCTGTCAAAGTGGCCGAGGCCGGTATTGTCGCGCGGCAGGCGGAGCAGGATCTGGCGCGTGCTCAGGCGGCCCCTGATCTTACCCTAAGTGCGGGCATGCGGCAG
>JGI24519J20070_1000076_pt1 | contig 34479 bp, 28 predicted proteins | sample LinPmetageLP43_FD_20070 | JGI IMG/M metagenome (IMG submission 20070) | reverse complement strand
GATGCAACTCGTTATTTAGCGAATGAAATCTTTAAGGACTACGGATTAGTAATTGTAGATGGTGATGATATCGACTTAAAAAAGTCGCTTGTTCCATATATGAAGAAAGATATTTTTGAGCAAACCGCTTTTGATAAAGTTTCGGAGACAATTAAGGAAATAGAGCAGATTTCTACAGATTATCCTGTTCAAGTTAATCCTCGTGAAATCAATTATTTCTATTTAAAAGAAGGAATTCGTGAACGTTTTATAGAGAGCAAGGGTGCGTATGTTGTAAACGACACCAACATTTCTTTTACAAAAGAAGAATTGATTGATGAGATGGATACACATCCAGAACGGTTTTCACCTAATGTAATCGCCAGACCTTTATATCAAGAAGTTATTTTGCCTAACCTATGTTATATAGGTGGAGGCGGAGAAATAGCCTATTGGTTAGAATTGAAAACTGCTTTTGAAGCCATGAATGTTCCGTTTCCAATTTTATTGGTTCGAAATTCAGCCTTGATTATATCTGGAAAGCAAGCGGACAAGCTAGAGCGAATGAATATCTCAAAATCAGATATATTCTTAAAGCAAAATAGCTTGATCAATAAGAAGATTAGAGAAATATCGAATATTGACATTGACTTTTCTCCACAAAAGAAATTATTAGAAGAGCAGTTTAAAGAAATTTTTGCACTAGCCGAAAGGACAGATAAATCATTTATAGGTGCGGTAAAAGCCCAAGAAGTAAAGCAGAAAAAAGGTTTGGATGCTTTAGAGAAAAGACTGCTGCAAGCACAAAAGAAAAAATTAAAAGACCATGTTGTTCGTATGACCGAACTACAGAACGAAATTTTTCCAAACCAATCTTTGCAGGAAAGACAATCAAATTTTTCTGAGTTTTATTTAGAATATGGTGAAGGTTTAGTGCCTATGTTATTTAATGCCTTAGAGCCATTAAATTTAAGTTTCACGGTCATTACACAAAATTAAATATGGGCAAGAACGTGTTTCTAAATAAGATAACCGTACTTGCTATTTTTTCCTTTCTTGCCATAACTGGTATTACTTTCTTTAAAAGTGCACTAGAGTTAGAAGATGCTGAGCAAGCGTACTATTCTCAATGGCTTCGCTGGGGTTATGATGATCAACCACCGCTATACACATGGTTGCAGTATGGCTTTAATTCTATATTTGGTGTTAGTAAAATTTCTTTTTCAATTTTAAGAGGGCTTTTATTTGCGTCTACATTGTTGCTGATGTATCGGTTTTCAAAGTTTAGAATACAAAATGAAGATCAATCTAAACTAGCTGTTTTAGCCTTGGCTTTAGTACCTGTGTTTATCGATTTTACTTTCCGTAGACTTTCTCATACAAGCTTATTGTGCCTTTGCATAGTAGCCTCTTACTATTCTTTGCAGCTTTTAGTAGAGCGTAAGTCAGTATTAAACTATTTGTTTTTAGGTTTAATAGTAGGTGTAGGGTTACTTTCCAAATATAACTATGCATTTTTTCTAGTAACCTTTGCTCTGGTTGCTTTGTGGGATAAGGAATTGAGAGCTATAGTTTTCAATACAAAAATACTGGTATCAATTTTCGTTTCTGTTTTATTGATAGCCCCACATGTTTATTGGTTACTGGGTCCTGACGAATTTCAAACTTTTTTGACCTCTAGTGTAGAAGAGAAAATAGGAATGGAAGATTCGGAATCGGTTTTTTCGTTACTACCTATTTTAATTTATTTAAAAGGCTTGTTTGCTTTATTGTTTCCTATTCTTGTAGTTATTGGTATAGGCTATTTCTTAAAAAACGTGAGTTTCAATAGGTTAAAAATAAATTGGTTTATGAAAATGTTCTTTACGCAATTACTGGTCTTAGGGGTGTTTTTTTTCATTTTTAAAAGTCAGAAAGTAGAGACTAGGTGGTTGCTGCCGCTCTTTATTCCTTTTGTAGTTCTGTTGATAGAAACAGTTAATTTTAAGAATAACACGAAATTAGTTGCTGTTGGGTATTGGGTTTTTATTGCTGTAATAGCTGTTCAAACCATTAGAACGCCAATAGAAAAGGTATTGAACATACCTTCATCTGTACATTTTGGATTTGAGCCAGTTGCCAGTAAATTGCAGCAGAATTATGATGAATATCAATGGGTGCTTCCAAATGTGACCTATGCCGGTAATGTGCGTTTGTTACATCCTGACAGAATAATACTTTCTGCAGACGATTATTCATTAACAGCATTAAAAATAAAACATAAAAGGGAAATTGAAATTACAATTAATCCATTAGTAGTAAAGCAGACCACGGCTATAGATAGTCTAATTGTTTTTGGTAAGGATATGGAAAATCTATATTTCTATAAAAATTAAGGAACTAAAAATTCCCCATTCCATTTATCATTGGTTTTTACAAAAAGAACTCTAATATGATTGGGTCTTTGAAGTTTTAAATATTCAATTTTAGTAGGCGTAATATCTAAAATAGTAAAGTAATTTTGGTCTTCTAAATATTCTACATGCTCAGGGTTTTTAATAAAACTACCTGGACTATTATCCGTTATGTAATCTTTTCTACTATTTGGCTGAATATTGTTCCAAGTAGCAGTAAGCCTTTTGGTATCTGTTACTATGTTGGCTATACCTTCTACTTTCAATTGCAACATTTTTTCTGGGTGGTAAAGTAAAAAGCTAACTAAATTGTTCATTTTAATATGCTGTATTTTCTCGGTACGGTTATCTGTGTAAACACTTAAGATTAATTCTTTTGAGACCTCTCGCAAAACAACCGTGCGTAGACGGGCTACAGGCTCATTCCCCACAGTTGCCATAGTAATAAATCTAAAAGGATGCTCTTTTTCGGTTACGCCCTTTTTAATTTCATTATTTAATTCTTCAAAAAATGATTCAATCATATTACTAATTTATATTAAGGTAAAAATAAATGGATTTATGGGTAGGGTAATTGATCAGTTGGTTGTTATATAGATGATAGCTGTGAAAAGAAATTGATTAGGTTCAATTTAAGGCTTTTGGTTTAAATTTGGTTTTTAATTTAGTTGAAAGCTCGGGGTGGTTCCTGGGCTTTTACTTTTTTAAAATAATATTGTAAGGATATTTATTTGATACCGACTTAGGTGTAGAATACAAATTGTTATGAAAAAGATTTTTTTTAAGTATTCGATTTGATGATTGGTTGAATTAAAAGCCCGGGTGATTACCGGGCTTTTGTATCTAATATGTTTATCTAATATATAGGGAGTAGATATATTCTTAATTTATTCTTTCCCAGATCAGTAAATGATATTGATCAAAGTAGTACTATCACTTTACCTTATATTCTAAGCGCATGGTAATTGATGCTGTTTTGTTTTTAGATGAGGTATTGTAAGCACCACCCCAGCTATAATCTTCACCAGAATTTTGCCCTGTTATTTGAAATACCCCCATATTGGCAGATACTAGGTCGCCTAAATTACTTCCTGCATTTTCTGCAATTTTTTCAGCGCGTATTCTTGCATCTTCAGTAGCTTTTGAAATCATTTCAATTTTTAAATCGGCTAATTTGGTATAATAATATCTTGGTGGTGATGAGTTAAATTGCACACCTTTATTTAATAGCTCTGTTATTTCTCTAGATACGCCTTCAATCAAAGCAACGTCTTCAGATTCTATTTTTAAAGTCTGCATTAATTGATAACCTCTAAATATGCTACCTATATAATTACCGTTTTCATATTGGTTGTCGCGCATTTCAGTGGTCTGAACACTATTGAATATTATGCTGCTTGCATCTATACCTTTAGAGATTAAATATTGACGAACAATCTCTTTATCCCCGTTTAGTTGGTCAAAAGCAGTTTTAAGAACTGTACTGGAAGTAGAAAATTGACCTTCCCAAACAATTAGATCAGAGGTAAAATTTTCGTTACCTAAGCCCGTAACGGATATCATTTGTGGAGGGTTTGCCCTTTGAATATAAGCGTTGCCCAAAAAATAAGCAGCTATGATAATAGCCGCTCCAAAAATAAATGCACTAAGGTGTTTCATAAAAAATATTTAAATCGAATCTAAATATAACAAAAGATCCTTTTCAAGAACGGTCAATTTGCTATTTTTGCCCATGCAAAATAAAGTCCTGATACTAGATTTCGGTTCACAGTACACCCAATTGATTGGAAGACGCGTACGTGAGCTTAATATTTTCTCTGAAATTAAACCATATAATAAACTACCTGAAGATCTTTCTGAGTATACAGCGGTAATCCTTTCTGGATCTCCTTTGTCAGTTAGAGGTGAAGATGCCGTTCACCCAGACTTGTCTGAAATTCGTGGTAAAAAACCATTATTAGGCGTTTGTTATGGCGCGCAGTATTTGGCACATTTTCATGGTGGTAGTGTAGAAAAATCTAATACAAGAGAATATGGTCGTGCTAACCTTAGCTTTATTAAGGAAAACGAACCATTTTTTGATAAAGTAAGCACAGGTAGCCAAGTATGGATGAGTCATGCCGATACTATTAAGCATCTGCCAGAGAACACAACGTTATTGGCAAGCACACATGACGTAGAGAATGCTGCTTTTAAGTTTGAAGGTGAAGAAACCTATGCGATACAGTTTCATCCGGAAGTGTATCATTCTAAAGATGGCAAACAAGTTTTAGAGAACTTTTTGGTGAATATTGCCGGAATGGAGCAAACTTGGACTCCAGATGCTTTTGTAGATAAAACAGTAGCGGAGTTAAAAGAAAAGATTGGCGATGAAAAGGTGATTTTAGGATTGTCTGGTGGAGTAGATTCTTCTGTGGCAGCTGTTCTATTACACAAGGCAATTGGAAAAAATCTTCACTGTATTTTCGTAAATAATGGTCTTTTAAGAAAGAATGAGTACGCTGACGTATTAAAACAATACGAGGGTATGGGGTTAAACGTAAAAGGAGTTGATGCTTCGGCACGTTTTTTGGATGATTTAGCAGGAGAGAGTGATCCAGAAACAAAAAGAAAAACCATAGGTCGTGTATTTATAGAAGTTTTTGATGATGAATCTCATTTAGTCGAAAATGCAAAATGGTTGGCTCAGGGTACTATTTATCCAGATGTTATAGAATCGGTTTCTGCAACTGGTGGTCCGTCACAAACAATAAAGAGTCATCACAATGTTGGTGGTTTACCAGATTTCATGAAATTGAAAGTAGTGGAGCCATTAAAAATGTTGTTTAAAGATGAGGTAAGAAGAGTAGGAGCTAGCTTAGGTATAGATAAAGCTTTGTTAGGTAGACATCCATTTCCAGGTCCAGGTTTGGCTATTCGTATTTTAGGTGATATAACCCCGGAGAAGGTGGCTATTTTACAAGAAGTAGATGCAATTTTTATTGATGGATTAAAGAAGTGGGATTTATATGATAAGGTATGGCAGGCAGGTGCTATGTTATTACCTGTAAATAGTGTTGGTGTAATGGGTGACGAGCGTACATATGAGAAATGTGTAGCACTTAGAGCTGTAGAAAGTACCGATGGTATGACTGCGGATTGGGTGAATTTACCGTACGAGTTTCTACAAAAAACATCAAATGATATTATTAATAAAGTCCCTGGGGTGAATCGTGTCGTATATGATATAAGTTCAAAGCCACCAGCAACAATAGAATGGGAATAGTATGAAATATATATTTAATCAAGTTTACATCATTTGGGCATTTTGTGTTTTGGTCTCTTGCACTGCAATGGCTCAAAAATTCAATACCCATGAAGTTAAAAGAGGAGAGACTTTAGAGAGTATTTCTAAACTGTATGGCGTTTCTACGGCAAGCATTTTACAATACAATAAGGAAATAAAGTCTGGGCAAGATTTAAGGGCTAATACAATTTTGGTAGTTCCGGGAGCTAAGATTGCTGCAAAGCCTTCCAATGCTACTAGTGGTCTTGGTAAAAATGTAATTCAAGATTCTGTTGCAGATAGGGAGCCCATCGGTTTTACCGAACATAGGGTTAAGAAGAGAGAAACAATTTTTGGTATTACTCAAATGTATAATATTACGGAAGATGAGTTAAAAAAATACAATCCTACATTGTATGCTTCTCCACTTCAAAAGAAGATGGATTTGCGTATACCAAAATATAGAGCTCCAAAATTAGAAGAGGTAGGTATTAATGAAGACAATTTTGAAAAGTATATAGTTGCGCCAAAGGAAACAAGGTGGAGTATAGCTCATAAATACGGTATCACTATAGACAGTATGTTGGCATTAAACCCTGGTTTGTCAAAGTCCAATAATTATTTATCTGAAGGCTATGAATTGTTGATGCCGAAAATTGCAGGTAGTACTGTAAAGAATCAAGTAACTCAATTGTTTACTTCATATACCGTACCTGCCAAAATGAATTTCTACCGTTTAGAAAAAGAATTTGGTGTTAAGTCAGACGAAATAGTACGCCTTAATCCAGAAATCACGGAACGTGGTGGGTTAAAAGAGGGTATGGTAATTCGTATTCCGGAGCAAAAGGTAGAAGCAGGAGTAATAAATACGGATAATTACATCTTTTACGAGGTTAAACCAAAGCAAAATGAATTTAGATTAACTAGAAAATTTGGAATGACTTGGGCAGAATTGGTTCAGTTGAATCCAGATTTAAAGGATGGTTTAAAAGCAGGAATGGTTCTTAAATTACCAAAAGACAAAGTAGGTGATTTTGAAGTTAGAAATGCGCTGGTATTGGATAAGGTTAATTTATTAGACAGTATAAATGTAGCAGTTGTTCCTAAAGTCTTATTTCTGTTGCCATTTAGGTTAGATAAATTAGACTTGAACAATAAAGAGGAAACCGAAAAAATTATTGATAATAGAAATAGTTTAAAATACAGTTTAGGGCTTTATTCTGGAGCATTGATTGCTATAGATTCTATGAAATCTTTAGGTGTATCTATAGATGTGAAAACATTTGATAACCAATTAGATTTGGTGAAGACTAAACAAATATTACAGGGAGAGCAGTTAGGTAGTTATAGTGCAGTTTTTGGTCCGTTAGATATGGCTTCATTAAAAGAGACGGCAGTGCAAGCATCTAAGTTTAATGTACCTGTTGTAGCTCCGGTTCCTGCTAAAAGCGATATAAGTCTAGATAATGTATTCTTCTCATATACCGATGAAGAGGTGTTGTGGAAGCATATGTTAGATTATGTAGAAACCAATCATAAAGACGAAACTCTTTTGATCATTGCAGATGAGGATAACAAAAAAGAGAAAGATGCTATTCTTAAACGTTTTCCAACAGCTAAAGTGGTTGTAGTAAAAGAAGAAGAAAAGAATATTGGTATAAATAGAGATAAATTACAAACCTTACTTTCAGATGACGTAGCAAATTGGGTTTTTGTAGAGTCAGATAATTATAAACTGATTTCCAGTGTTGTTTCTATCTTAAATTCCTTCAATAACACAGCATTTGATCCTGTATTGGGTAAGGATAAGGTTAATGTGCGCATGTTTACAACAGATATGAATTCTGCATTTGAAAATGATGTGATATCAAATACACATTTATCTAACTTGAAGTTTACGTACCCTTCTGTAAATCGTCAAGTGTCTAATAATTCCTTTGTTGAGCGTTATAGAACACGTTATGGAGATGATCCAGATAAGTATGCCGTAAGAGGCTTTGATCTTACTTATGATATGTTGTTAAAGTTGGCTTATAAGAACAATTTGGTTGACGTTTCTAGAATTATAGGAGAAACAGAGTATAGCGGTAATAAATTTAATTACGAAAGAAAAGGTGTATCAGGATACTATAATCAGTCGTCATATATAATGATGATGGATGATTTAAGAATTAAAACAATAGAGTAGCATGACATCAAAAGTTACATACAACGGAGCGTTAAGAACAGAATGTGTTCATTTGAAATCTAATGATTCATTTGTAACAGATGCACCAGTAGATAATAATGGTTTAGGTCAGGCATTTTCACCGACAGATACCGTTGCTACAGGTTTGGCTAGTTGTATGTTAACAATGATGGGTATTAAGGCAAACGGATTGGAAGTGGACTTAAAAGGCACTACAGCATCAGTTACCAAACATATGGCAGCTTCTCCTAGAAGAATATCTAAAATTGAGGTTGAGGTACATTTGCCAAAAGAAATATCAGATAAGAATAGAAAAATTTTAGTGCACACTGCTAATACTTGTCCTGTGCACTATAGTTTACATCCAGATATAGAGAAAGTAATCACTTATAATTGGGACTTATAAAAAAGGCGCATTTAATTCTAGTTCTATTGGCAACGCTGACCATCCCATATGTTCAGTGTCAAGAAGTAGTGTCTTGGGAACCTGATTTTAGATTTACTTGGAACGATTTTAAAGGCGATGTGCCAATAACATCTGGCGCGGCAGCGACCACAGCAAGTGGTATAACATATCGCTTTTCTACATATTACGAAAATGATGAATTAAAGATTGATTATAACGTATATGCCTATTTTTATCCTACAAAATCTTGGTATAAACCTAAGTTGTGTAATGAGGTTACTTTACTCCATGAGCAATTACATTTTGATATTACCGAGCTCTACGCACGTAAAATGCGTAAGCAATTAGCCGAGACAAAATTTACCAAAAACATAAAAGAGGAGATTAAAAAAATCTATAAAGCAACGATTCGCCAACTGAATGATTTTCAAAATAAATATGATTCCGAAACCAATTACTCTAGAAACTTACCTGTGCAAGAACGTTGGGTAAAAGAGATAGAGGCGGCTTTAACGAAATAAAATTTTTAGTAATCCATAAATAAAAAAGCACCTCTAATTGGGGTGCTTTTTTATTTTAGAGATGCTCATGTGTTAAACATCACAAATAGTAACCCCTTGTTTTAGTGCTGCTAATTTATCATCCCAACTTGGTACAAATTCTTGAGCTACGTGCCCAGTATAGCCAGTTTTTAAGATAGCCTTCATTACGGCAGGGTAAAAAATTTCTTGAGTTTCATCAATCTCATGTCTACCTGGGTTACCGCCTGTATGGTAGTGCCCGTAGTATTGATGATAGTCTTGTATATTTCTTATAATATCACCTTCCATAATTTGCATGTGGTAAATATCATATAGTAATTTAAAGTTTTCAGAACCTATGGTCTCACAAAGAGATACACCCCATTCAGAAGTGTCGCACATATAGTCCTTATGATTTACTTTACTATTTAAAAGCTCCATTTGTAGAACTACACCGTGTTTTTCTGCTAATGGCATTAATTGTCTTAGTCCTTTGGCGCAATTTCTTAACCCTACCAAATCATCCATTCCATTTCTATTACCACTAAAACAAATTAGATTAGTATATCCGGCTTCGGCAACTAAGGGTATTACTCTTTCGTAATCTGCAATTAACTCTTCATGTAAAGAGAGGTCGTTCCATCCTTTTTCAATGCCCATGCCAGCACCCCAGCACATAGATGCGTGAATGTTATATTTTTTGAGAAGAGGAAATTCATCAGGTCCTACCAAATCAATAGACCGAATATCAAGTTCCACTAAATTTTTTAAAAAATCTTCAAAAGGGATGGTTCCATAGCACCAATAACAAACGCTATGATTAATATTGTACTTTAATTTAGCTGTAGTATCGGTTTTTCTATTGTTCGCTATTGCAGCTGAAGTAGTTAAGAATCCCACAGAAGCAGCTGCTGAGGTTCCAATAAAATTTCTTCTTTTCATGTTGTGTGAGTTGTTGATTCCTTAAAGATAATTTTTTTAGTTTTAAAAATGGAAATAAAACCTGATAAGGAAAAGTTGATAGAATTAGCCCATTACCGTATGCCGTTCGGTAAGTATAAGGGTAGATATTTGATAGATTTACCAGAATACTATTTGGTATGGTTTCAACAAAAAGGATTTCCTGATGGTAAATTAGGAGATTTGTTGCGTTCTGCGCTAGAAATCCGAACAAATGGACTAGAATCCATAATTCGAAAAATACAAAAACATTTTCCTAAGTAAACCCTTTAAGTTCTAACCTCAATTTGTAACTTTGTGTCCCGTAACATAGAATTCGATACATGGCACAAACCAAATACATCTTCGTTACGGGAGGCGTTACTTCATCATTAGGAAAAGGCATCATTGCTGCATCTTTGGCGAAATTACTGCAATCTCGCGGCTACAAAACTACCATTCAAAAGCTGGACCCTTATATTAATGTAGATCCAGGAACACTAAACCCTTATGAGCATGGCGAATGTTATGTTACGGATGATGGTGCAGAAACCGATTTAGACCTTGGTCATTATGAGCGTTTTTTAAATGTTAGAACCTCACAAGCTAATAATGTTACCACCGGAAGAATTTACCAAAGCGTAATTGAAAAAGAGCGTAGAGGAGAATTTTTAGGTAAGACGGTACAAGTAGTTCCCCATATAACTAACGAAATTAAAGAACGTGTTCAGTTGCTAGGTAATAGTGGTGAATATGATATTATTATCACCGAAATTGGTGGTACTGTAGGGGATATAGAGTCGCTACCTTATATAGAAGCGGTTCGTCAATTACTTTGGGAGTTAGGTGATAATAACGCAATTGTTATTCATTTGACCTTGGTGCCTTATTTATCTGCAGCGGGTGAATTGAAAACAAAACCAACCCAACACTCTGTAAAAACTTTAATGGAAAGCGGTATAAAAGCTGATATTCTAGTATGCAGAACAGAGCATGAAATTTCTAACGAGATAAAGGATAAATTGGCGCTTTTCTGTAATGTTAAGCGAGAAGCTGTTATACAAAGTATTGATGCATCTACCATTTATGATGTACCATTGTTAATGCAAGAAGAAGGTCTTGATACTGTTACATTGCAGAAATTGGCATTACCAAATACGGTAGAACCGGATTTAACGCGCTGGAACGAATTTTTGGTAAGACACAAGAACCCAAAGAACGAAGTTACGATTGGTTTGGTAGGTAAATATGTGGAGCTTCAAGATTCATATAAATCTATTTTAGAGGCATTTATACATGCAGGAGCTTCTAACGAAGTGAAGGTGAATGTAAAATCTGTTCATTCAGAATATATAACTGCCGATAATTACGAAAATAAATTAAAAGGCTTAGACGCTATTTTGGTTGCTCCAGGTTTTGGTGAGCGTGGTATTGAAGGTAAAGTGAAAGCTGTAGAATATGCCCGTGTTAATAATATTCCTTTTTTAGGTATCTGTTTAGGTATGCAAATGGCGGTAATAGAATATGCACGTAATGTGTTAGGTCTTGCCCAAGCAAACTCTACCGAAATGGATGATAAGACTCCTGATCCGGTAATAAGTATTATGGAAGAGCAAAAGAGTATTACCGATAAAGGAGGTACTATGCGTTTAGGGGCTTGGGACTGCGAATTAAAAGATGATAGCTTAGTTAAGAAAATGTATAATGGAGATTCTCAAATATCTGAGCGTCATCGTCATAGGTATGAATTTAATAATGCTTATTTAGAGCAATTAGGAAATGCAGGCTTATATGCAACAGGCTTGAATAAAGAAACCAATTTGGTTGAAATTGTTGAGTTAAAAGATCATCCTTGGTTTATTGGCGTACAATATCATCCAGAGTATAAAAGTACCGTAGCTAATCCGCATCCTTTATTTGTAGGCTTAGTTAAGGCAGCTTTAGAGTACAAAAAGAGACAAACTAATGCCACAATGGCATAAACATCATATTTGGACATATATTTGCTTTCTTAAAAATTCAAATATTCCCAATTAATTAGAAATACCACATGGAAGAAAAGAAATTTGATGTACAATCCATAATAGGCTTCGTGCTTATTTTCGGAATACTCATCTTCATGTTTTACCAAAATCAACCTACTCCAGAAGAGTTGGAGGCAGAAAAGGCAAAGCAAGAACAAGTAGAGGCTGCAAAGGCATCAGCAAATTCAGAAACAGAAACTGTTATTAATGATGTTCCTCAGTTAGATTTACAAGATTCAACTGCAGTTGCTAATTACCAAGGTAAACTTGGTGCTTTTGGTTTTACAAAACCTTCTAATGCAACAACAACTATAGAGAATGAAGTTCTTTTATTAAAAATCAGTAATAAAGGTGGGCAGATTGTAGAAGCGAAAATGAAACAATTCGTTACTTATGATTCTGTTCCTGTTTATTTGATTAAAGATGGTAATGCTTCATTTGGTTTAGATTTTTCTACATCTGATAATAGAGTATTGAATACTCAAGATTTATTTTTTGAGCCATCAATAACAAAAGACAATGGTAATCAAGTATTATCATTAAAAGCCAAGACTTCTAGTAATCAATATTTAGAATATAAATATGTAATGAAACCGAATGATTATTTGGTAGATTTTACTATTAAATCTAAAGGATTGGATAATGTAATAAGCTCTAGCAAGCCAGTGCAATTAGACTGGAAATTAAAGGGTATACGTCATTCTAAAAGTATAGAGTACGAAAATCGTTATACACGTTTAACGTATAATCATGAAGATGGTAAAATTAGTAAACTGTCAGAGGGTAGTGATGATGAAGAAACGGAAGAAGATGTAAAATGGATTTCTTACAGACAGCATTTCTTTAGTAGTATTCTAGCTGCTGATCAACCATTTAAAAGTGGCGATTTAACTTCGGTTAATTTAGTGGAAGAAGAAAGTAGAACTTTTGGTTTTACAAAAGAATATGCTTCTAAACTACCAGTTGATTTAGAAGGCGGTGAAATTGCAAAAGATTTACATTGGTATTTTGGTCCTACAGATGTTGAAACATTATCCAAATATGAAGATTTAGGTTTGGTTGATTCCATTCCTTTTGGATGGGGAATATTTGGTTGGATCAACCGCTATGTATTTACACCTTTCTACTCTTTAATTAGTACTTATTTTCCTTATGGTATTGCTATTATTATAATGACAATTTTAGTTCGTTTAGCAATGTCACCGGTTACGTATAAGTCTTACTTGTCTCAAGCGAAAATGAAGGTGTTGAAGCCGGAGATTACAGAGTTAGGAGAGAAGTACAAAGACAATGCTATGAAAAAGCAGCAAGAAACCATGAAATTATATGGTAAGGCTGGTGTAAGTCCTATGAGTGGTTGTATACCTGCAGTCATACAAATGCCTATATTCTATGCATTGTTCATGTTCTTCCCAACATCATTTGCATTACGTCAGAAATCATTTTTATGGGCAGATGACCTTTCATCTTTTGATACTATATATCAATTTCCTGAAGGATTCTCTATTCCGTTTTACGGAGATCACGTTAGTTTGTTTCCAATTTTGGCATCCATAGCAATCTTTTTCTATATGATGATGACTACAGGACAAAACATGCCAACACAACCAGGTATGCCTAACATGAAATTTATCATGTACCTAATGCCATTTATGATGTTGATTTTCTTCAATAATTATGCGAGTGGTTTAAGTTTGTATTACTTTGTTTCTAATACTATTACTATTGGTATTATGCTAGTGATTAAGAATTTTATTCTCGATAATGATAAAATTCATGCCCAATACAAGAGAATAAAAAGAAACCTAAGAAAGAGAACAAGTTTCAAAAGAAAATGCGTGAAATGATGGAACAGGCAGAAGCGCAGAAAAAGAATTAAAAATTATACGTTATTATATAAAAGAAAAGCCCTTTCAAATTTGAAAGGGCTTTTACCATTTATAAAGGTTGGTTTGGTAAGATTTGGGATGGTAAATATGTGATTTATTTTAAGTTCTATAAAAAGTTAGTTGTCAAGGGTGACATATTGTATGTTAAAGGAGTATATGCTGTTGTTAGCAATTTTTAGGCATAAAGAAAACGAGTAAGCGTATAGGGTATTTCATGTTCATTGAATTTAATAGGATGTAGTAAAGAATTGCATATATCTTATAATTGTATAGTATTTATTTTAAGGGATTAAGACTTTTTAATAAGTTGTTAAAGGATAGTATATTGAATTAGGAGTATTTCTATATGATTGTAATTGGGGTAGGATCAAATATTTAAACCTTATTTAGAACATAGAATTTCGTTTGAAAAATTCAATAATGTACATTTAGCATGAATCTCTTACTTATCAAGTTTTTAAAATACAACGATATAAAATGTAAAAAGAGCCGCATTTGTTATCACCATCTATTGTAAAAGTTAAGGTGTCGCCTTCTAATGTGGCAGGCGATATTAATCCGTTGCTTAAATCTCCAGACACGATATTAGCACCTACGATAACATGATGATTTAAAACAGCAGTTAAAGCATCTCCACTAGGTACTTCTGCTAAATTGGCAAATGCTCCGTTAGTAGGCGCAAATACAGTGAAAGGTGCTGGGTCAGTACCGTTAGGCGTGCTTAAAACACTAACAAAATCTGGTTGATCTTCAGCTGTCAACGCTCCTACAAGTGAACTAAAGTTAGGATCTGCGGTTGCGAAAGTAACTACTGTTGGTAAATCAATTACTGTATTTACAGCATGGATGATTCCGTTAGTTGCAATAATATCGGCAGCAACTACAGTGCTTGTTCCGTTTAGAGTAACTCCATCATCAATGTTTACGTAAATACTTAAATTATCTCCATCAGCATTCATAGCTGCAGTATTGAAATATGTATTTGTAAGACTTTCTGCATTAGCTGCTGCACCAGATATAACATGATTAGCTAAAATTGAATTTAGGTCATTATCCGAAGGGTTTGTAAAACTTTCAAAAGCTGTGTTCAAAGGAGCGAATACGGTGAAATCAGTTTCTGAATCAGTTAATAAAGTAGTGAACGTTGTATTATTGTCGGCAGTCAATGCACCAACTAAAGATGTCAAATTAGGATTAGCTATTGCATGATCTACAATATTTGGAAGTCCAATTACGGCATCAACTATATGTACTACACCATTTATTGCTTTATTATCCGCTGCGGTAACTGTAGAATTTCCGTTTAGTGTTACACCGTCTTCTGTATTAATGAACATGCTTAGATTAGCATCGTTTGCACCTGCAGTAGAAAGTGTAGAAACATAACCGCTGCTTAAATCCGTAGATAAATTAGTACCAGCCACTACATGGTTCAGTAATACTTGTGTAAGTATCTCTGTTGGGATGTCATCAAGACTATTAAAATCATTAGCCATTAAAAATGCTTCAAATGCATCATTTGTTGGGGCAAATACAGTAAAAGGACCATCATTTGCTAGTACTGTAGGTAAGTCTCCATCAGCTGCAACTAATGCATCTACCAAAATACTTAGGCTGGGTACAGAAACCAGATAAGTCTGTAATAGATACTAATAATACATTACTTAATGCATCTAAAGCAGCTTGTGGAATTAATACTTTATCAATAATATGTACAACGCCGTTTTCTGTTTCTACATCAGCTGTAGTTACCGTGGCTATTTCTCCAGCAGCATCTGTAAAGGTTACGCCATCTGTTAAGCTTACAGTTAGGTTTTCGCCCTGTAGAGTAGTAATAGATTGTCCTGCAGTTAATTCACTAGAACTTACTGCTGTACCAGGTACAACGTGATAGGTTAGAATAGTCGCTAACAAATCTTGTAACTGTTCGTTATTAAAATCTTCTAAAGAATCAAATCCATCTAAACGGGCTAATAAATCTGTAAAGGCTTCATTTGTTGGAGCTAATACTGTAAAAGGACCTTCACTACTTAAAGCGGTAATTAAGTCGTTATTTGTACTTTCATCAGCTTTCGATAGAGCGGCAACTAAAGAACTTAAAGAACTTGTTTTTTGAGCAGCTTCAACAATATTATCGTCATCTTCGATAATTACAGGATTTTCGTTGTCATCATCGCTACATGATGCAGCAAAGATAAGTAGCATTACTAATGCCGTAGATTTTAGAATTTTACCAAGAATTTTCATGTTATATAGGTTTATTGTTTAACAATTATTCATCAAACCTAAACAAAATAATAATTTAAAAAATTAATGATATGTTAAAAAATTATGGAAAATTATATTTTATTATTGTTTTAAGGGCTTTAAAGTATTGATTTTATAATATGTTCTGGATGTTTAATGTTATTTAGTGTTTATAATTATTTTAGAAAAGTTTAACAAATAATTTATTATTTAAATAGGTAGATTAGAATTTTATTCAAATTATTAAGGAGAAGATGGTTACATCTTATAAAGAATCTTGTTACTTATAAAAAAGTCTTTCTGAAATGAAATTTTGTAATTTTGTTACGACGAAGTAGAAGAGATGAAAAAAGTAGTTATAGGACTTTCTGGAGGAGTAGACTCAAGCGTAGCGGCATACTTGCTAAAAGAGCAAGGTTATGAGGTTATTGGCTTATTTATGAAGAATTGGCACGATGATTCGGTTACGATATCAGAAGAATGTCCGTGGTTAGAGGATAGTAATGATGCACTTATTGTCGCTGAGAAATTGGGTATTCCATTTCAAACAGTAGATTTAAGTGCTGAATATAAAGAGCGTATAGTTGATTATATGTTCAAGGAATACGAAATGGGGCGTACCCCAAACCCAGATGTGCTTTGTAATAGAGAGATAAAGTTTGATGTCTTTATGAAAATTGCAATGCAGTTAGGTGCAGATTATGTAGCTACAGGACATTATTGTAGAAAAGGAACTTTACAAAATTCTGACGGTACAGAGACTTATCAATTACTGGCAGGTAAGGATGGAAATAAAGATCAATCTTACTTTTTATGTCAATTATCGCAGGAGCAATTATCAAAAACTTTGTTCCCAATAGGGGAGTTGACCAAGCCACAGGTAAGGGAAATTGCTGCGAAAATGAATTTAATTACTGCAGATAAAAAAGATTCACAAGGTTTGTGTTTTATAGGTAAGGTNAGATTGCCAGAATTTTTACAACAGCANTTAAAACCTAAAACNGGTAAAATAGTAGAGGTGCCTGCAGCTTTTGACACATACGACAGAGAAACACCCAATTTTTCAGATAAAAAGTCTGAATTAGAGTTTTATGCNGAGAAACCAGTCTATCATTTAACTGATGGTAAAGTTGTTGGTGAACATCAAGGNGCACATTATTTCACCAAAGGGCAACGTAAAGGGTTACATGTAGGAGGTACTAAAGAACCATTGTTTGTAATAGATACTGATGTTAACGAAAATATCATTTATACCGGTCAAGGTAAAGCGCACCCCGGATTGTACAGACGTACATTATTTGTAAACGATGATGAAATACATTGGGTACGTCAAGATTTGGCATTGAAAATTGATGAAAAGTTAGCAGTAAAAGCAAGAATTAGATACCGTCAAGAATTACAAGAAGCAACAATTTATAGGGTTGAAGGTGGTATGTATGTTGATTTTAAAGAGATGCAATCTGCAATTACCGAAGGTCAGTTTGTAGCTTGGTATTTAGAAGATGATCTTATTGGTTCGGGCGTAATTTCTTAAATTAGAGGTATCTTTTTTTAGGTGAATAGACACCTTAAGAATGACAGTCTTAAATATCTCTTATGCAAAATAGAATTACCGAGCTCTTCAAAATAGAATTTCCTATAATACAAGGAGGAATGGTATGGACCAGCGGTTGGCGATTAGCTAGTGCCGTCTCTAATGCCGGAGGTTTGGGTGTTATTGGTTCTGGTAGTATGTATCCAGATGTATTGAGAGAACATATTCAAAAATGCAAACGAGCGACACAAAAACCATTTGCCAGTCAATGTACCAATGTTGTATCCAGATATTGATAAATTGATGGATATTATCTTAGAAGAAGGGGTAAAGATTGTTTTTACTTCTGCAGGAAATCCAAAGACTTGGACATTGTTTCTAAAAGAAAAAGGAATTACGGTAGTTCATGTGGTCAGTAGCCTAAAGTTTGCATTGAAAGCACAAGAGGCTGGTGTAGATGCTATTGTTGCTGAAGGATTTGAAGCTGGTGGACATAATGGGCGGGATGAAACTACTACCCTAGTTTTAATTCCTGCAGTACGAGAACAGATTACTATTCCGTTAATTGCTGCAGGTGGTATTGCCACTGGAAAAGCAATGTTAGCGGCAATGGTCTTAGGAGCTGACGGAGTGCAAGTGGGGAGTAGGTTTGTAGCAAGTGAAGAAGCATCAAACCATATCAAGTTTAAAGAAGTTGTGGTCAATGCCAAAGAAGGAGATACTCAATTAACATTAAAGGAATTGGCTCCTGTTCGTTTAATCAAGAATAAGTTCTATCAAGAAGTTCAAAAAGCATATGCTGAAGGCGCAACTACCGAAGAATTGAAGATGTTATTGGGTAGAAGTCGTGCCAAAAAAGGCATGTTCTTAGGTGATTTAGAAGATGGTGAGCTAGAAATTGGTCAGGTATCTGCTTTGATACATGACATAAAACCAGCTGGTGAGATTATAAAAGATTTAATGAACGAATTTTATAAGAGGAAAGCAGAACTTTCCTCATTATAATTTATACTTCTTTATCTTCCCCTTCAATAATTCGCTCTTTATTTTTTAAAGACGAAAGATATTCCATAAGGTCACGGAGTTCTCTTCTAGAGATCATACGACCCATGGCGGGCATTGCAGACATGGAGTTTTCTCTTCTTGAAATTCTTTTTAAAGGAATTTTTAAAGGTTCAGCTTCAGATGTTCTAAGTAATAATTGTGTATTGTTTTCTTCAATTAAAACACCTTGCACTTTCTGCCCGTCATTCAATGTCAACGTAACGGTGCCATAGCCTGGTGCTAATCTTACACTTGGTTCTATAAGTGCCTCTAACAATTGTTCTCTACTTAAAACATTAGCTATATTATCTAATGCCGGACCAACTTCTCCACCAGCACCATTTACGGAATGACAACGAACACATTGCGCTGTAGGATTATTGTTAAAAACAGATCTACCTGTCCACCAGTTACCTCCGTAAAGTGTTTCTTGAAACGAATCGGCAGAATAGCCTGCCTTGTTCAATTTGTCTAATTGTGCAATTAATGCAGGATTTTCAGTCGCATTTACAGATTCCATTAAATCAAGTAAAATACCTTGTTTTAATTGATTTTTACTGGCTTTATCAATTAGGCTCGTAAGTATGGCGTTGCTATTTGCGTCAGGTAAATCACCTAAGACGTTTAACATTCTTTGTTGCTCAGAGATAGACCCTTTTTTAAATATAGGGTCAACAATTGCAGGTAATTTTTCTTTCGGTAAGTTCAGTTGACCTAAAAGGCCTACTGCTGCAGTTCTTACTTCTTCATTTTTATCTTGCATGCCAATAGACATGGCGCTTTCCATTCTATTATATTTTAATTGACCTAAGGCAGTTAAAACAGCAGCTCTTACTTCAGGTGATCTATTCGACTTAAAAATATAAAACAGCTCATCATTATAAGAGTTAATACCAACTGCGCTAATAGTTTTAGAAATACCTATTAAAATTTCAGGTTGGCGCTCTTTAAGAAATGAAGGAATATCTTTTTTAATTTTCTCTTCTAACTGACCGTTCTCTCTTAAAATTTCGCCTCTGTATCTACCATCTACACGGTCTAAAAGAGAAGGATTGTTCCATGTACCTAAGGCAGCAAGAGCTTCCCCACGTAAATCACTAGACACATTTGTTCTTTTTGCAAAATTGATAAGCATATCTAACTGCTCATCACCACCCACGCGTAAAGCGGCATTAATAGCTCTACGTAACAAGGGTTCAGATTTTAATTTTTCATTATTTAGCGTTGCTGCTAATGCTGGTAATGCAGCCGCAATAGAAAGGTCATCATTGATTGCACGAGCGGTTTCAGTAATAATGTATTCATCTTCATCAGATAAGAATACAGAGATTTTAGGCTCTTGTAATTTTCTTAAAACAAGAACAGCTGCGATACGCAAACTTTTATTATCGCTACTGGCAAGAGCTAAAAGTGGTTCGGCATTTCCTATTCTTGAAAGTGCTAAAACTGCGGCATGTCTTAAATAAAGATCCTGATCATTATTCGCTTCGATCATAGCTATTAATGCTTCGGTCGCATTTTCATACTTCATACGCCCAAGTGCCTGTGCAGCAAAAAACTTTACCCTATCATTTTCATGAGTAGTAAGCGATATTAAACTGTCGGCAGCTTTCTCATATCTAACATCTCCTAAAACTTTTGCACTTTGCGCTATAATTTCGGGGTCATCGTCTTGTAATAAATTCAAAAGTGGCTTAGCATCATCCTTATCATTTGCGGCTATTTGCCCAATACCCCAAATGGCATGAATGCGTGCAAATTGGTTTTCATCTTCTTTTATAACTTTTTCTAAGGCTCTATAACCCCAAAAGGTTCTTTTAGCAAGTTCAAATTGTGCTTTTTGGCGAATTCGCATATCGCCATATGATAATAATTTCACTAGATTATCTGTCTTATCATCTTCATAATCATGAGTCATTAGTCGTTGTGTTTCCAACCGTTCTTGTTCTAAGTCATTGGTTTCTTTATTAACGTCTAATTTCCATACTCGACCATAGTTTTTGCTACCCCATCCATTAACCCAATCGGCAAGATACAAAGCACCATCAGGTCCAAAATCTATACCTGTAGGTAATACTCCAGATAAAATAGATTCGTCTGAATTAAGCTCAAAAGAGGCGCCTTTTGGCTTTAGATCGAACGACCAAATATGAGATCTACTGGGGTCACCTACAAATTCTACCAAGAAGAATTTATTCAACCATTTTGTCCCTAGCGCAGTACCTGGGTTATATCTCATACCTGTGGGACCATTATGAAAATTCTGTATAGGTGGCATGATATATGCAGCCTGCCCATCCCAACGAGGTGTAAAGAGCTTTTCATCCATCCAAACATTGTAGCCATTGTTCTTTGGGTCTGTGTATTTACCATACTGCCAATTAGCTCTCCAACCTGCATCTGAACCTTCAACTATATGCACTAATCTTTCACTTTCTCCTTTATGGTCACCATCATTATCAGAAGAAATTATATTTCCGTAGGCATCAAAAACAAACTCGTGGGTGTTTCTTAGTCCGTGTGCAAATACTTCAAAATCAGTCCCATCAGGGTTACTTCTAACAATAACGCCTTCATTTGGGTATTTATGGTTCTCACCATCAACCGTAGTAATATTTGCGCCAATATCTCCAATTCCCCAATAGATTTTACCATCTGGTCCTTCAACAGCACCAGACATACCATGACCGCTGAAACCAATATGCACGGCAAAACCAGTAGCAATACTGGTCTTCTCATCTAAAATCTTATCACCATTAGTATCGGTTAGCCGATACATGCCTGGACCAATACCTACAAAAACATCATTGTCCCTAACTAAAAGCGCACCAGCTTGATCATTGACTTCATCGTTAAAGTCATTCATAATTTGTGTGGAAACATCGGCTATACCATCCTTATCCAAATCCTGTATCATCCAAATTTCATCTTGTTCAACAGTAAGGTCTTGCCAATCATGAATACTATCGTTATTTAAATCTGGAAACCATTCGTTCTCCTTACTAAGTTCTGGAGCAAAGGTTTTATGAAGAAACGCACGTCTATCCTCCACAGATTCTAGGGCTATTGATTCTGTCATCCAATCTCTATGACTACGAATATCAAATTCTGAGTTTTTATTTCTGTTAGAACGTGTAATGTAGACGTTACCTTCGTTGTCAATATCCATAGCTATTGGATCAGGTGCTAAAGAATCAGAAGCCCAAAGACTTAATTCTAAACCATCTGCTACCTTTGCGGTAATGGTCTCTCTAGCTTTTTTTGCCATCTCAATAAGGTCCGTACTATCTTGTTGAATGGTTAATGGAATTTCAGTTGGATTTCTATTTGTACAAGAAGTGCACAAGAATACAAGGCATATTGCCCCAAGTAGAAGCTTTTTAAAAAATGTCATTGTTGATTGGTTGAATTGAAGTTTAAATGTAGCAAATAATGTAATTAATAAATAATGAAATTAATGTCAAGTTAAATTACTAACATCATAAGTAAAGCTTGTCTTTTTTTTGAATTTGAGAATATTTAGTTCTATGTTGGGAAGCTGTATTTAAAAGTTCTTTTATATTTGATTACTTATCAAACCTAAAATAATATGAATACTATTAAAACAGTTGCTTTCTTCTTTCTGTTGACTTTTAGTTTTACCACATTAAAAGCACAAGAAGGTCACCCGTTAGAAGGAAAATGGAATTTAACCATTGATCAAGAAGGAGAAAAACTACCATCTTGGTTAGAAATTAGACACTCAGGTACCAACACGTTGATCGGAAGATTTACATACGCATTTGGAAGTGCAAGACCAGTAGCGGAAATAGAAAAGCATGGAGATTTATTCTCTTTTGAAATTCCGCCACAATGGGAGCCTGGTGCTGCTAATATGGAATTTGAAGGAAAAATAGTTGGCGAAGGTTTAGCCGGAACTATGATTTATGTAGATGGCAAGACCTATAATTGGACAGCTACCAAATCTCCTAAACTACCATATTATAGCAATGCTAAAAAAGGAAAAACAATATCACTCATTAACGGAAAGAATTTAAATGGTTGGGAGATGAAACCAAATAACCAATGGGCGGTTAAAGATGGTTTACTTACAAGCGAAAAACCTGGTGTTAATTTAATCTCTGAAGAAAAGTTTAAAGATTTTCAATTACATGCAGAGTTTAGATATCCAGAAGGTAGTAATAGCGGTCTATATTTAAGAGGGCGTTATGAGGTGCAAATAGCTGATAATATTGGCTTAGATGCATCTTCAATTTACTTTGGTGGAATTTATGGTCTATTAACACCAAATGAAAATGTAGCCATGAAAGCAGGGGAGTGGCAAACATTTGATATTACTTTAATTGGTAGACGTGTTACAATTGTAGCTAATGGTAAAACGATTATTTCAAACCAAAATATAGATTCTATGACAGGTGGTGCTTTAGATAATAATGAGGCAGCAGCTGGACCTATTATGATTCAAGGAGATCATGGTCCTGTAGAATTTAGAAAACTAGAAATTACACCATTGAGTAAAGGGTAGTATTATAGAATACTTGTAAAAAAAAGCCTCCATTATTGGAGGCTTTTTTATTGATTTTAATTAAGCTTGTTAATTAAAGCTAATGCTTTTTCTTCTTGATCTTTATGAACATAGATTTCTACTAACTCTGGTAATGGAGTGCCAAAACCTGCAAGACGTGCGGATTCTGTTTCATCTTTAAGAATTGGTTCTATGTTATTCTCTTTTAATGCGAGTTCTATGCGATGTGCAACTATGCTATTGCCACCGAACACTTTTATATAATTTGAGTCCATAATAATTATTTTAAATTTTTAGTTACGTCTTTAATATACGTATTGAAATTTTTAAATGTTGTTGTCAAGATTTCAATTTGTTCTTGTGCCTCTACCCAATTTTTTTGTTCGATAGCCTCTCTTACTCCAGGTAAAGTTTTTACGCCGTAACCGGTATAAAAACCAGGAGCATAAATTTGGTGTTTAAACCATGGTCTACGTGGTAATCCTTTTTCAGAGGTAAGCATTTGTTCCGCTTTCATTAAACTCTTGTTTAAACCATCAATAGATTTTTTTGAAAGAGTAGTGGTATTAATTTTTTCAAACTCGGTAATAGTAGCTTCAAGTGCTACAAGTTCATTTTGTAAAGGTGAAAAATCAATATAAGGTATAAGTTCTTTTTTCGTCGGAGTTTTAACCTTTTTGGTTGGATCTGCTGCTAATTGATATGTATTTAAATCAATCATTTTATTATGCTTCAATACCTCTTTTCGCATACTTTCAGTCTCATCGATAATTTCTGTAAGGTAATTTGAAACAGTAGATTTCCATTGCGAGAAGTTTAAAGGAATAACATCGGCATTTGCTAAACGTAGGGTAATAAGACCGGCAGTATTTGCTAAAGCAACACCATAAGCAAATTCTGGATCCTTAAATCTTTTGTAATGTGGGTAAGTATCATAAATAGTGTGATATTCACCACCTCCATTTTCACCGCCAAAACCTAAGTTTAAAGCAGCAATACCGGCATGTTGAATAAACGGAGTGTAATCTGATCCAGAGCCCAATGCATATAATTTAAAAGAGTCATCGCCACCATTAACCATATTCGCTGCAATTCTACGTTCTTTAACAGAGACATTTGTTTGTGGGTCAACAATAGTGCTTGCCACTTCGCTTACCATAGCTTGTAAAGAGTGCGATCCGCCAGCACCTAAAAAGCCACGTCCGTTACCGTCGGTGTTAATATATGCAACAACTTTTTCTTGAAGTTCTTTTTTATGGTCTTCAACCCATTCTGTAGATCCAATTAATCCTGGTTCTTCGGCATCCCAAGCACAAAATACCAAGGTACGCTTTGGTTTTTGACCTTTTTTTGCAAGTTCGCCAATAGCTCTTGCTTCTTCCATAAGGGCGACCATTCCACTAATTGGGTCATTGGCACCATGTACCCATGCATCATGATGATTACCACGCATTACCCACTGATCAGGAAATTCTGTTCCTTTTAGGGTTGCAATAACATTATGGGCAGGTACCAGTTTCCAATCGAATGTAAGTTTTAAAAGAACCTTTGCTGGTCCAGGACCAATATGATATGTAATTGGCAATCCACCTCGCCAAGATTCTGGTGCAACAGTACCATCTAAAGCTGATAAAAGCGGAAGTGCATCTTCGTAAGAAATTGGTAGTACAGGAATTTTTGTAATCGTCGGGGCATCTTTTCTATCTAATCTTTTAGCGTCTTTTGTAGCTCCGTATCCAGGAGTTAATACATCTCCAGGATATGTAGGCATATCCATAACCGAACCACGTTGTACCCCAGTTTTATTCTTGTAGGCACCTTTTGGATAAACATCACCTTGGCCATACCCATCATCTTCTGGGTCTGAGTAGATGATACAACCAATAGCTCCTTTTTCGGCGGCTAGTTTCGGTTTTATACCTCGCCATGAACCTTGGTATTTTGCGATTACTATTTTACCTTTTACGCTAATCCCAAGCTTTTCTAATTCTTCGTAATCTTTCGGTATTCCGTAATTAACAAAGACCAATTCAGCCTCTACATCCCCATCAATAGAGAATGCGTTATAGCTAGGTAGCAATGCATCACCTTGTGCTGTAAAAGGGTCGCCTTCTACAGGTACTGCCGTTAATTTGGCTTTGTATTGCGTAGGTCCTGTTAATTCTAAAACCCTTTCTGTTGGATAAGGAAATAGAATTTGGTAGGTTTCTATTTTTGCATCATAACCCCAAGATTCAAATTGATTTTTAATCCATTTTGCATTCTCTTCTCCAAATTTGGTACCAACCCAATGAGGTTCTGCAGCCATTTTTTGCATCCAAGTATCAAGATTTGTTGCGTTTAATTTTTCTTCAAAGCTTTTTTCTAGCTGTAATTGTTTATTGGTATTCTCTGGAGTAAAACCAATAATTGAAGTTTGAGAGTATCCATTGAGAAAAATAATTAGAAATAGGGTGGTGAGTAAATTTTTCATAATACAAAGTGTAGTTATTTATGTTTAATTAGTTTCTAGTTTTATGGTAGTTCCACTTTTGGCACTGTTAATAGCCGCTTGTAGAATTTGCATGGTTATAAGGTTATTTTCTAATGAGTATACATTAAAAGGTTCTAAAATAAGATTGCCATTGATGACATTTGCAAAAACGGAAAAAGGATCATCATAAGGTTTGACACGTTCCGGTAAAAGAAATGTTTCTTCTGTATAGTCACTATATCCTTTTGATAATCTTAATCTTAATTGCGTAGGATTGTCAGAATAAACAGCGCCTTTTGTGCCATAAAGTTCCATGTCTTTTCTTCCTATTGGCCAATTCCAAGAAGGTTCTAAAATTGCCATTTTATTGTCATAGGTTAAAATAATAGTGGCGTCATCATCAACATTAGGGTTGTTTTCTGGTTGTAGTTGTTGTGTGACCGCGGTAACAGTATTAGGAATTTGTCCCTTGGTAATCCAAGTCATTAAATTAGCTCCGTAACAACCAAAATCTGTAATGGCACCACCACCATTTAATTCAGGGTCTGTTAACCATTCTAAGAATTCATTTGAAACGCCAATTTTTTTTGGACCTTTATGACCATCTCTAATAATTACTTTTCTTAATTCTCCAATAGTCCCTTGTTCTAATAAACTGTTGGCCTTAACATTAGTTTCGTACCAAGAGGTTTCATAATTTGTTAATACTTGAATATTATGTTTTTTAGCGAGATTGTTAATTTTAAGAGCATCTTCTAATGTAGTAGCCAATGGTTTTTCAACCATTACATGAATACCTTTTGGTGCAGCTGCTTGAACTATAATTAAATGATCTTTAATATTGCCAAATGCTGCTATGGCGTCTGGTTTTACGGCTTTTATCATTTCATCCATAGAACTAAAAACGATATCCATTGAAAAACCGAATTCTTCAGAAAGTCTTTTTGCTAGTTCTGTATTGGTTTCAACAATACCGACCATATTGATATCTGACTGAACCTCTCTACTTAAAATCCATCCAACATGACCATGGGTAAGACCTGCAACACCAAGTTTCAAAGGTGGGTCTTGGGAATAACCAATACTCATATAGAATAATATTAACAGTGTAATTAATTTCTTCATCGAATTATAATTTGGTTAAAATTTTTTTAAAAAATGCTCCTATTTTTAACTAGATTCTAATAAATTATCATGTATAGTAAAGTAAAAGGTGCTACCAACATTCTCTTCTGATACAACCCATATTTCACCAAGATGATGGTCTATTATTTTCTTGCTTCCATAAAGTCCGATACCCGATCCTTCAAATTTAGACTGGTTATGTAATTTATGAAACGCATTAAATATATTGTCTTTATGTTCTTTTGGAATTCCAATACCATTATCTGCAACACTAAATAAATACTCATTAGACTTTTTTTCAGAAGAAATGGTGATTACGGGTTCTTTGTCTGAAGTTTTAAACTTTAACGCGTTGTGAATTAAGTTCTGGAACAACATACGTATATCGTTAGGTCTTGCCGTAAGTACTGGCATTTCACCTAAATGAATGGTAGCATTGGTTTCTTTAATTCTTTCAGAAAGATCATCTAAAGCAAGTTGAATTATCTCAGTAATATTTACGTTTTCCATTCCGCTGGAATTTCCAATTTCAGCATACTTTAAAAGTCCTTCAACTAAATTTGTTAATCTAGAAGAACTGCCTTGTAAATGTTTTAGATAGCTATCAAAATTGGCATAATTACTAGCTTGGTATTGCTTTTCTAATTCTTTGGCAATGACATTAATGTTATTTAAAGGACCTCTTAAATCATGGGTTACAATAAAAGTGAATTCCTCAATATGGGTATTCTTTAATTTTAACTCATTATTTAAAACAGCCAACTTATTGTTTTGAAATTTTAGGTCATCTTGAGCTTTTTTTAAATTTAGTTCACTCTCTTTTAATGCTGTAATATGATTTTCTAAATCTGTAGTATACGTTTTGGTCTTATTCTCATCATAAATTCTAAACGTTAGTGATAACCAACCCAAGCAGGCTAAGAAGGCAAAAACTTCATCAAATGGTACATCAATAGTACCTAAAATGGGTTCATGAATAGAAATGTAAATGGTAGGGATAATAAATGCAAGAATATCAAAAGTTATAATTAGGTTTCGTAACCTAGGGTTTCTACGATACCCTATATATGCTAAAAACCCCATTGTGGCAAAGGCCACAGCTTGACCAAAAAAACCGCCAATTAAAAATATCAAACTCATGAACATGACTGGGGGAAACAAGGTCATGTAAATTCTGGTAGCTTTATGATAACCTAAGCGATTTAAAATAAAACCAATACCGAAACCTAGGGCAACAACAAATGACAATACTTGTTCTATATAGGAATGAAAAATTAGGGCGTATATAAATACTGCAAATGTAAAAATTGAAGATATAATGGTTATTAAACCAAATTCATCTAAGAATTTACTACTCTTCAAAGGTTTTTTTATTGATGTCGTTATATGTTCAGACAAACTATCTTTTTTAATATATGTTATTTTTTGAAGGTTAAATGAGTGCGTATTTATATTAAATCTCAAAAAGTAAAATATGAAGAATTGGGGGAGTTTTTAACGTTATCATATTTTACTTAAATATAAGAAAGTAGTGGTATTAAAAATTAAAAAGACACCTTTTTTTGATGTCTTTTTAAACTTGAATCTTCATTTAAACAATTTACTAATTAAAAGCTCATAGGAACCTCCATTACTAATATTTTCGAATTGTCATTCGTTTTAAAATTAATAATATCGATATCCCAAATTCCTAATCCGTCACGTTTGCTTAGTTTTTGATTTTCCACTTCAAATTCTCCTTCCAAAACAAATATGTAGATTCCGTTGCCTTTCTGTTTTAAAGTGTATGAATCTGTTGTTTCTGATTCATATTCACCAAGATGAAACCATGCATTTTGATGAATCCACACACCGGAATCATCCGGGTTTGGAGAAAGAATTTGATACAAACTATTTTTCGTTGCAATATCTTTAATTGAGATTTGATCATAACGCGGAGTAACATTTTCTTTGTTAGGAATAATCCAAATCTGTAAAAATTTAACTGGCTGATCTTTATTCTTGTTATACTCGCTGTGCGAAACACCCGAACCTGCACTCATAACCTGCACATCACCAGCTTTAATAACTGTTGAGTTGCCTATATCGTCCATATGTCGAAGGTCACCCTCTAACGGAATTGATATAATTTCCATGTTGCTATGAGGATGTGTGCCAAATCCTCTTTCGGCAGCTACCGTGTCATCATTTAATACTCTTAATACTCCGAAATTCATTCGTTCAGCATCGTGATAGTTTGCGAAACTAAAACTATGGTATGAATTTAACCAACCATGATCAGCATGACCTCTGGTATCAGATTTATGTAATATAGTTTTCATTTTTATCTATTTTTATATGACAAGTTAGTCGAAAATTTTAGTAAAAGTTTACATGGAGAATATGCTTTGAGTCTATGATGCGATAAGGTGAGAATAGTACCAATTAGGTTTGTCAAATTATATACTTTTTTTTCATTATTTACGTTATCAAAAAAAAATCTCCCTGTAAAATGAAATTTATTATATGTCTGTTATTGACTTTTACGTTTTTCAATTCTTATGCACAGACTAGTGCTGATGCTGCCAAGCATTTAGGTGCTGGTGTGGTGATTGGAGGAGTAGGAGGTTATGCTGCTCATAAACTATCTAATGGTCAATCGGGTTGGCGATGGGCTGGAGCTGTAGGAAGTGCTCTTACGGCAGGTTTAGCCAAAGAGGCTTTGTATGATTCATCTAGAGGTGCTGAATGGGAAACAAGAGACGTAATTTTTACTACTGTAGGCGGTGTAATATCTGCTTTAGCGCTAGAGGTTTTTTTAGGTAATGAAAGCAGTGGTAGAGGAGGAAATAGAAGAGGTAAAAATTGTGGTTGTTTGGTTATAAATTTAGATGCTGAAAATAAATTAGACTTGCCATTGTTCGTTGATAATGGCACTGGTGATATAAACTCTGAACTACAAGCTGCTTACCTTCTTAGATAATTATTTATAACAGTCCTTTAGCTTTTATCTCTAAGTATTTATTAATTGTATTAATGGTTAAATCTTCAGGTTTGGTCAAAATTGTTTGTATCCCATACTTACGTAGTTCATTAACGACCAATTGCTTTTCATATATGAATTTTTCGGCAATGGCTTGTTCAAAAACGGCTAATGTGCTATTGGGTTTCTCTTTAGCATAAGATATTAGCTCAGAATTCTCAAAGAATATTACCACCAATAAATGTTGTTTAGCAATTGCCTGTAAATAGGGTAATTGCCTGTGTAATGCATCTAATGTTTCAAAATTAGTATATAATAGTAATAAGCTTCTTTGGGGTAGATTTCTTTTTGTATCAATATACAATCTACTAAAATCACTCTCCACGAAATTAGTGTTCAGATTATAAAGCGTCTCTAGAATAAGATTCATTTGCGAGCTTCTACGTTCTGCAACAACTCTATTCTCTATTTTATTACTAAAGGAGAACATACCCGCTTTATCATTCTTTTTGAGAGCAATGCTACTGATGACCAATGTAGCGTTAATGGCGTAATCTAATAAACTTAGGGCGTTAAAAGGCATTTTCATCACCCTCCCTTTGTCTATAATAGAATAAATGGGTTGAGATTTTTCATCTTGAAACTGATTGACCATTAACTGACCTCTTTTGGCTGTGGCTTTCCAGTTTATATTTCTAATATCATCACCTTGAATATAATCCTTGATTTGTTCAAACTCCATCGTATGCCCTATGCGACGATTTTTTTTAATACCAAATTCTAGTAGTCGGTTGCTAAATGCCAAAAGGTCATATTTACGAAGTTGTAAGAAAGAAGGATATACGGGTACTTCTTTATTATGACTAAACGTATACTTATTAGCTAAAAACCCAATAGGAGAGGAAGCGAAAATATTTAAATCACCAAAACTATAAACACCTCTTTCTACGGGTCTAATGGTATAGGAATAAAATTTTTGTTCCCCAGATTTTAATATACCCAGAAAACTAAAATCACGCTTCTGAAATTGAAATGGAAGCTCATCTATTATGTTGACATTACATGAAAATAAATATTGATTGGTTACCTTGATTTTGATACTGTTTTCATCTCCGTTAGAGAGTTTGTCAGGTACTATTCTATCAGCTATTATATTGCCTTTAGAAAAAAATAATAATACTGCATCTACCAAGATTAATATTAAGAATAGAAAGAAAAATATCTTGGCAATGAAAATAAAATTCTCAAAAATATAGGATACCAAAAAGCTAAGAATCACCCCTGTTAAAACAAGGAAGAACCTCTTTTGAAGAAATATATTTTTAAAGATTTTTTTCACAGAATTTTATCTTGGAATTTCTATAGTTTGAATTAGGTCTTTAATCATTTTTTCTGCAGTATAACCTTCCATTTCACGCTCAGGTGTAAGTATTATTCTATGACATAAAATAGGACCTACTACCTTCTTTATATCATCTGGAGTTATAAAATCTCTACCATTAATAGCAGCGACTGCTTTTGATGCTTCTAAAATTGCAATAGATGCCCTAGGGGAAGCCCCTAAATATAGATTGGCATTGGTTCGTGTATTATTGACGATTGCTGCTATATATTTCAACAGATTATCTTCTACGATAATATCCTTAATAACTTGTTGGTAAGATGCAATTTGTTCCGCAGAAAGAATGGAATCTATTAATGCTTCTACATTTATATTTTTCTGTTGGTGTTTATTCTCTAAAATCTGTATTTCCTCTTCTAAAGTAGGGTAGTTGACATTTATTTTAAATAAAAAACGGTCTAATTGAGCTTCAGGTAGTCTGTATGTTCCTTCTTGTTCTACAGGGTTCTGAGTGGCAAAAACTAAAAACGGGGGTTGCATTTCAAATTCATTACCGTCAATAGTAATTTGTCTTTCTGCCATTGCTTCAAAAAGAGCGGCTTGTGTTTTTGCTGGAGCTCTATTTATTTCATCTATCAGTATTATATTGGAAAAAATAGGACCTTTCTTAAATTCGAATTCAGAAGTCTTTACGTTGAAAATAGAAGTTCCTAGAATATCGCTCGGCATTAAGTCTGGCGTAAACTGAATTCGGCTAAAGTCTACATTCATTGTTTTTGCTAGAAGCTTAGCGGTAACGGTTTTGGCTACACCTGGTACACCTTCTATAAGCGAGTGCCCGTTTGCCAAAATAGAAACGATTAATAATTCGATCATTTCTTGTTGACCAATAATAACCTTACCTAATTCTAATTTTACTTTTGCTACAGAATCTTGGAGCTTGGTAAGATCAATTCGAGAATTAAATTCTACGTTGTTTTCATCTTGTATATTATCTTCCATAAGATTGTTTAAATGTATTTATTTTCTGAGCAAGGTTTAAAGCATCTTGTTCAGTATGTATAGGTTTATTTTTAAGACTAAGTATGAGTTCAATAATAGCTTTAGTTTCTTCTGTTGGTATTCCTGCTTTGGCAGTTAATTGAGTAATTAATTTTTCATCTAAAACAGTGGTGTCTACGTAATATCTATTTCTAATATAAGTTAAGAAGTAGGTGATTTTTTTATCGTTTAAATTCTTGTAATCTCTGTGTTGATGATAGAGAGACCCAACTGTTTTTGCAAATTCTACAGAAGAGTTTTCAAGCGGTTTTATAATTGGTATTATGCGTTGTTCTCGCTTGGCTTTAAAAACGACAAAAAGTAATAATCCAACAATCAATAAATAATAGCTCCATTTTAAGGCAGGCTGATTTAGAACAAATCGCATTGGCGAAGTAATAACTTTACGACCAGATTTTTTATAGTCGTCCCAATATAAAAGATGGTCTTCTAAGTAAGAGAAACTTTGTACACTGTAGTTACTATTTTCGCCTAAAAGATAATAGTTAGAGTATGCAATGGGTAAAGTGTTTATGATAAAACTTCCTTTACCAAAAGATGTTTTTATAAAGTTGGCTCTTGTTTTTAATTTTTCCGTCTCGTTTTCTAAAAACGTTGAGGTTTTAAACTGAATGTATCCAAGTATTTCTGTGTTAACAGTGTCAACACTTGTAAAATAAGCTGGATTGACACCTCTTGTAAAATAGAAATGTTCCTGGTTAAAACTTTGATTAGAAAATGATGTCTTTACAGAGTCTTCTTGAATATCATATTGTTGGGTAATTTGAATATTTAAAGTGTCCGCCAATTGCCCTGTAAAATTGCTGCTGGCAATGAAAACCTGATTTCCATTTTCGACATATTTTAAAACCTGATTAGTTTCTTGCTCATCTAAATAAATGAAGTCATTAATCATTATATAATTGGAAGTGATCGTAGAATCATTTTCAATAAGAAGATCATACACGCTTTTTTCTACTTTCTCTATATCACTATTTGGAAATATGGAAGGGAGTTCATTAAATAAAACATAACAACCAAATGGTATTTTAGAAATAGAAGTATATGAGGGTCGCCAATTAATAGGTCTAGGGCGCACAATTTCCGTTACAATGATGCCAATAAGCACAGTAACCAAAAGCCCAAGTACTATTTTAGAACGTTTCCCCAATTTATGGTTTTATTAGTTGGTTTATCGATTCGAAATCTAAAATCGATTTACTGTATTTAATTTCATCTATTGGCTGCTCACCATACCATATATAGTCGTACAGGTAGGTTATTTTTTTAAATCCATTTTGAAGTTGGGGCTGTTTAATTTCGCTTAAATAATCTGAATTTGTTTTATCAAAATGCCATTCAACAATATCATTTTCAGATAATTTCTGTAATGTTAGTAGAAACTGATATCGTATTGCAAGTCTATAATTTTTATCGTTTAATGCTGTATTAAGAAGCGTATTAATATCAATACTTTCTATGTGTTCTTCCGTTAGGTTTATATCATTTATTGCCTTGGCTTTTTTCTGAAAAATAGAATTGAAACTTTCGTTGATTAGTACTTTTACAATTAGATATATAGCCAGAATCACTAGCAAAAAGTATATAAAATATTCAATAATCTGAAGTACTTGTGGGGATAGTGTTATGCCAAATACGTTATATAAACCTTGACCTATCCAATTTATAAATCGAGCTAAAATGTTTTGAGATTCACCTGTTTTAAAGGTATAATTAAACTCATCTCCCGTATACTTTTTAGAAAGGTCTTCTTCAATATTTCTAGATGTCAATATTGAAGATGAGTCAATTTTTATGATGCTATCATTCTTCTCCTGTGCAAAAGAGCAAAGGGTTATTAGTTGAAAGAATATGAGAAAAATAAAATATTTCAAATTAATCGTTTTGGCCTATCTGATCAATGGTAGCCCTAGTGTTTTCGTTGTATGTTTTTTCGTGCAAAGCATAATATAAAATACCATTAACGAACTGAGTAAGACACTGCCCGTACACTGCAATAATAAGTATAAGACATGTACTTAAAGTATATATAATTGTAGAAACGATAGAGTGGGAGTAATCTACATCGTTTTCAACTACATGAAATGTATAGACACCGATGATAATACCAGGTACAATTAAAGCGATCATTAGTAAAAGACCTAATAACAATCCCATAATAAAATTGACACCAACAGATTTCCAAAAGTTAGAGGTTACTAATTTCCAGCCTTCGCCTAGTGCTTCTGTAACACCTTTTTTCTTTTCTAGCATATCAAAGAATGAAACACCTATCCATGCCGTTAAGAAAAATTGAACAATGTATTGGGCAAAAAATCCTACCAATGGTATTATAGCCAATATAATTGCTGCAATTATAAATGCTATATAAATTGGTATCAATAAAAGAACGAAGAGGACAATATTTCCAAATTGGTTTTTTGCCAAGTTCCAAACCTCTTTTTTATCTACATTGTTATCCCTGGTCTCTACATATTTTATCATATAACTAGTGGATAACGAGTAGTTAAGAAAAGCAACACCTAAAAAGATGATGGCAAATAAAAACCCTCCAATTCCTA
>JGI24519J20070_1000074_pt1 | contig 35163 bp, 36 predicted proteins | sample LinPmetageLP43_FD_20070 | JGI IMG/M metagenome (IMG submission 20070) | reverse complement strand
CCAGCGGCGCCTTCAGTGTCAGTCATGAACCGCCGTATGCGGAACCGCACGTACGGTGGTGTGAGAGGGCGGCGGGAGTAATCCCGCTCCCTACTCGATCCGCGATAGCGCTATCTTTTATGGATTGCGTGCCAAGCGTAAGCCGCTGAATTGCCAGCGCGCCGCGGCGGGGAAAAAGTTGCGGTAGGATGGCCGGCTATGGCCGTTGGGTGTGGCGCATGAGCTGCCACGCAGCACCATCTGGTTGATCATGAACTTGCCGTTGTATTCGCCCACGGCACCGGCAGCAGGCTGGTAACCCGGGTAAGGCAGATAGGCGCTGTTGGTCCATTGCCATACTTCACCAAATAACCCGCCCAGTCCCGGATGCTCTCTGGCGGCGTGCTCCCATTCCATTTCTGTCGGTAATCTGGCCTCTGACCAGCGTGCAAAGGCGTCAGCTTCATACAGACTGATGTGGCATAGCGGCGCGCCATGGTTCAGTGGCTGCTCCCCGGCGAGGGTAAAAATCATCCACTGCTGGTCACGGTGCTGCCAATACTGCGGCGCTTTCACTTCGTTACTGCAAACCCAGTCCCAGCCATCTGAGAGCCAAAGCTCGGGCCGCTGATAGCCGCCGTCGGCGATGAAGGCGAGAAAGTCCCCATTGTTCACATTGCGGTCTGCTATTTGAAACGGCTCAAGCCAGACCTTGTGCGAAGGCCCTTCGTTGTCATAGCTGAACTCTGCAGTTGAATGACCGATTTCACATAGCCCGCCTGCCAATGAGACAAACTGTTGTGCGGACTTGTCTTGTTCTGCTTGCGGATGCTCGGGTGCAGCATCACGCCAGGCGGGTTGCAATGGATTACAGGCAAAGTGGTGTTTGAGATCGGTCAGCATCAGCTCCTGGTGCTGTTGCTCATGCTGCAGTCCGAGCTCTATCAGCTCGTTGAGCTTGCCTGACTGATCTCCCGTCGCCAGCAGCGCTGACATGTGCTGGTCGACGTGCTGGCGATAGTGCAGTACCTCGTCCAGTGAGGGGCGTGACAGCAGGCCGCGCTCTGCCCGCAGGTGTCGCTCACCGACGCCCACATAGTAGGAGTTGAAGAGTATGCGGTAGCGAGGGTCTAGTGGCGGTGGCGGCGTATCCAGGGCACCGAGCACAAAAGTCTCAAAGAACCAGGTGGTGTGTGCGAGGTGCCACTTGAGTGGGCTGGCATCCGGCATGGATTGCAGTTGGCAATCCTCTGCACTGAGCCCGCGAATAAGCTCTAGCGAGTACGCCCGGGTCTGGGCGTAGCGAAACTCAAGGCTGTTAGCGCTCCGCTGGCTGGCGATGTGGCTCATATTGGCTCCGCTAGAAATACGCCGAACCAGTCTTGCGGATCAGTCCAGTATTGCTTGCAGCGCAAGCCACTGGCCGCCAGCAGAGCGCGAAATTCGTCGACACTGTATTTGTGAGAATACTCGGTGAGTATGTGCTCTTCTGCGCGGAAATGCCGGTCGGTGTGGGCGCCAAACTCTACCCGTTGCTGCTGATTTGAAATCAGGCGCATTTCGATGCGGCGGCTGGCCTGATCGAATCGCGCGCAGTGGCGAAATTTTTCCGGATCAAAATTGGCATCCAACTCTCGGTTTACCACGCTCAGCACGTTGAGATTAAATTCGGCAGTAACCCCGCTGGCGTCATCATAAGCGGCTTCGAGAATGTCGGTATCTTTGATCAGGTCTGCCCCGATCAGTAGCCGACCATGCTGGCCGCAGTGCGCTCTCACTCGCCGTAAGAAGCGTATAGCGTCGCGAGGCTCGAAGTTGCCGATGGAGGAGCCTGGGTAGAAAAACACGGGGGGGGAGTCCGCTCGCTCAGCCAGCAAATCATGCAGGTCCAACTGCTGGGTAAAGTCGGTGACCACGCCGACGCATTCCAGTCGTGGGTGTTGCCTGGCAATCTCGGCCAGCGAGCTTTGCAGAAACTCGCCTGCGATATCAACGCCAACCAGCCTGGCCGGCCGTATTGCGTCGAGCCAATACCGCGTTTTACCGCAATCGCCGCAGCCCAGGTCTATCCATTGCATACGGGCAGGCAGATGTTCGGCAATAGCGTCGCGATGCTCCGCAAATATCGCGGCTTCAGTGCGGGTAGGGTAGTACTCGTCGAGTTTGCAAATGGCGGTGAAGAGTTCACAGCCACGATCGTCGTAAAAGTATTTGGAGTCGATGCGCGCTTGAGGTTGCAGCAGTCCGCGCAGTAGTTTTTGACGCTCATCCTGAGCAGGAGTGTGAAGTGCAGTTTGGAGTCGGGGCAGATCTAGGGCAAGGCTCACGCAGGCGATATCCTCTGCTAGTCAAAGACGCATGTTCTTAAAACTTAGCAGTCTGCGTAGCCATACGCCAGAAAAGGTTCTGGCGTATGCCGGAACCTGTGACTCAATGCTGGGTAAACCTTAGAGTCCCTTGGCGCTATCTATCAGCTGCCGGATCATCTTGAATAACTTGCGGGAGGCCGCTGGAGTCTTGTTTTGCTCGGCTTCTTTATTGGCTTGTCGAACCAGATGTCGAATCTGCTGCCGGTCGGCAGCGGGATAAGCCAGCATGAAGAGTTCCAGTTCGTCGCTGCGGCCGGTGAGCAGGCGATCACGCCAGCGTTCCATCTGGTGAAAGTGCTGGGCATGTGCCTGGGTACTGCTGTCGATCAGATCAAGATACGTCTGGATCGCTTCAATATCCTGGTCCCGAACGAGCTTGCCGACAAAGCTCATGTGGCGCTTGAGAGCGCCGCGCGCAGTGTGTCGGGGGGCTTCGGCCAACGCCAGGCGTAGCTTGTCGGTCAACTCAAGTTTGTTGAGCTGATCGGGTTTGAGCGCGATCAGTCTACGTCCCATTTCTTGCAGAGCATCCATTTCCCGTTTGATCTGACTTTTGCTCTTGCCTTCGTCAATGGGTTCGAGGGATTCGTCTTCGTGAAACTCGGTCATGGCGTGCCTGTTGGAAATTGCTCGGGTTGGGTAGGTGTTATTGCATGAGCAGACGCGGCTGCTGGCGACTATGATACCTGTTCTGATCAGTACAGGGGTAATCGGCTGTGGTCGGGTGTGGCGCAACCCCGTTACAATGGAATGCATTGCTCTGGAGGATATATGACGACACCGATTTCGACTCAGCCTGACGATCCGCAAACGCTGCGTGCCAACCTTGAACAACGGGTAGCCTTTATTGTTGATGAGGCTCGCCGTCAGGGGGCGTCTGCCAGTGAAGTTGGCGTCAGCCAAAATACCGGATTATCCGTTGGCGTGCGCAAGGGTGAGGTCGAGACGGTTGAGTTTAATCGAGACCAGGGCTTTGCCATTACGCTATATGCCGGTCAGCGTAAGGGGTCGGTAAGCACCTCTGACACCTCTGATGAAGCCATCCGCAAAGCAGTAGAAACGGCACTGGTTATTGCGCGCCACGCTTCGGAAGATCCCTGTGCCGGTTTGGCAGATGCTGACTTGATGGCACAGCAGGTGCCAGATCTGGACCTCTTTCATCCCTGGAATATCAGTGCCGAGGCCGCTATCGATAAGGCACTGGCGCTGGAGGCTGCGGCGCTCGAAGTCGATTCGCGCCTGACCACCGATAGCGCGCAGGTGAGCACGCAGCAAGGCTGCCGGGTGTATGGCAACAGCCATGGCTTCATCGGTAGCTCTATGGGCTCGCGTCATAGTGCGGCAGCGGTGCTGATCGTAGGGTCGGAGCAGGGTATGCAGCGTGACTATTGGTATGCCGTTGATCGGATCGCCGATCGTTTGCCGAGCGAGCAGGAGATTGGCCGCAAGGCGGCGCAGAGAACATTGTCGCGCCTGAACCCCAAGCCGATTAAAACCGCTAAGGTGCCCGTGTTGTTTGCCGCTGACCAGGCTGTAGGTCTGGTCGGGCACCTGCTGGGGGCTATATCGGGTGGTGCGGTTTACCGGCAGTCTACTTTTTTGCTGGATGCGCTCGGTCAACCGGTCTTTCCTGAGTGGATGACGATGTGTGAACGGCCTTATGAGCTGCGCGCAATGGGAAGTTCGGCTTTTGATGGTGACGGCTTGGCGACCCGTGAACAGGCCTTTATTGACCAGGGACGCTTGAGTAGCTGGATACTCTCTACTTATTCCGGCCGCAAGCTAAGCATGCCGAGCACCGCTAATGCTGGTGGTGTACACAACCTGCAGGTCACCAGTAATGCTGGTGACCTTGATTCCCTGCTCAAGGAAATGGGCACCGGGTTGTTGGTGACGGAGCTGATGGGGCAGGGCGTCAACGGCGTGACCGGTGACTATTCCCGCGGCGCAGGTGGCTTTTGGGTCGAGAACGGTGAGATACAGCATGCCGTCAACGAAGTGACCATCGCCGGTAACCTGAAAGATATGTATGCCAATCTACGCTGCGTCGGCAGTGATCTGGAGCGACGCGGTAATTACCTGACGGGGAGCTGGTTGGTTGATGGTATGACGGTAGGGGGCGCATAGAGACAAGAGTTTTGCAGCTGGAAGCCCTAAGCGGGAAGCTGGAAGCAGATCGCGAGTACCTTTACTGTGAGCTTTTTTCAGGATGTGTATTGACGGCGATAATTCAGGAAAAACACTGATTAGCTTCTAGCTTCTAGCTTCTAGCTTCTAGCTTCTAGCTTCTAGCTTCTAGCTTCTAGCTTCTAGCTTGCGGCTTGAAGCTTGGCGCTTCCAGCTTCCAGCTTCCAGCAGCTACTCCCCTTCACCAAAATAGTCGTTAATCAGGGCGACTAGCTCGTTCAGCGCCTCGTCGGCCTGATCACCCTCGCAACTAATACAGATTTCACTGTCTTTGCTCGCCGCCAGCATCATGACCTGCATGATGCTTTTGCCATCAACCTGCAGTGTCTCATTCTCGCCAACCTGCACAACGCAGCCATAGCGATTGGCAACGCCAACGAACTTGGCTGCTGCGCGGGCGTGCAAGCCCAGTTTGTTGATGATTTTTACGCGGGTAGTTGGCATTTCAATGAAGGTCGCGATGGCGAATCAGTAAATTGGGCGTACTGGCGCGAAGCTCATTGACCAGTCGTTCGGCGAGATAGACTGATCGGTGGTGTCCACCAGTGCAGCCGACGGCGATGGTCATATAGCTGCGCTCACCGGCGGCATAACGCGGCAGCCATTTATTGAGAAACTGACGGATATCCTGATACATCTCTTCTACGTCCGGCTGGCTGCTCAGATACTCGCGTACCGGCTCGTCCAATCCGGAGTAAGAGCGCAACTCCGGGCGCCAATAGGGGTTGGGCAGGCAGCGGACGTCGAAAATCAGATCAGCGTCGGCGGGCACACCGCGTTTGAAGCCAAATGACTGAATGAGTACCGAGGGAGTGCTGCCTTGGCTGCCGAGTAAACGTTGTTTTATCTGGTCGCGCAGCTGATAAAGATTTAAGTGGCTGGTATCGATCTTGAGGGTCGCCAGATCAATGATCGGCTCCAGTATGCGCAGTTCTTGAGCAATAGCCTCGGCTAGCGAGCGCTGGCTATCAGTAAGCGGATGCTTGCGACGGGTTTCTGAAAAACGCTTGATCAGTACGTCATCGCCTGCGGCAAGGAAGAGCACGTCACATTGTACGCCAGCATCGCGTACCTGCTTGAGCAACTCGGGGAAGCGTTGCAGGTCGCTGGCCAGGTTGCGAGCGTCGATGCTGATGGCAATCGCCGGTAGATTCAGGTCTGCTTCGCTAGCCTGTTTGGCCAGTTCCGGCAGTAATCCCGCAGGCAGGTTGTCAATGCAGTAGAAACCGTTGTCTTCCAGCAGGTGTAGTGCGGTACTTTTGCCTGACCCCGAACGGCCACTCACGACGACCAGGCGCATTGGCTTCAGCTCCCATCTCCGGCGGTCATAATGTCGTACAGGCTTTGTGCATCGGGCGCTTTACGCAGCGCTTCTCGCAAGTCTGCCTGATCCAGTTTGCTCGCCAGCATTTTCAGAATCTGTAGATGCTGGTCGGTCGCTTCCTGTGGCACCAAAAGCACAAAGATAAGGTCCACAGGCTGGCCGTCCAGCGCATCGAAATCGATTTTACCGTCCAGCTGCAGCAGGGCGCCGATCGCTTTATGGCAATCGCCCAGGCGGCAGTGAGGGATGGCTATGCCATTACCAAAGCCAGTGGAGCCAAGCTTTTCGCGGGCTATCAGGCTTTCATAAATAGCGTCTGGATCAAGGTTTGTGTGCTGGGCAACCAGTTTGCCAATTAGCTCCAGCACACGTTTCTTGGATCCCCCCTGAACGCCCGAAAAGGTGCGGTCAGGGGTCAAGATATGGTCTATTTGCATGGTTATGCGGTTAGGTTCGCGTTAACGGTCATTGGCGCCTTGCAGGCGATCGATGTATTTTTCTTTATGCTTGATCAGTTGCCTGTCGAGTTTGTCGGTTAGCTGATCAATCGCCACGTACATGTCAGTACTTTCAGCCAGGGCGACAACTTCGCCGCCTGCTACGTGCAGGGTGGCTTCAGCTTTTTGACGGAGTTTTTCGACCTCAAGGGTTACCTGTACGTTGGTAATCTTGTCAAAGTGCCGCTCCAGGCGGGACATTTTTTCAGTGACGTGATCGCGCAGTGCGTCAGTGATATCGAGTTGATGACCGCTAATGTTCAGTTGCATACGGCTTCTCCTGATTGGCTTGATGTTGCTGGGTGACCAGATGTCACCCGGTGGTGCCACTGCATATTCCTTGACTGCTTAAACCAGTCTCTTGCGTTCGCTCGATGGGGCTATGTTGAGCGACTCGCGATATTTAGCGATTGTCCGGCGGGCCACTTCGATCCCTTGTTCTTCCAGTAAACCAGCGATCTTGCTATCGCTCAATGGTTTCTTTGGGTTTTCTGCTGCAACCAGTTTTTTGATCAGTGCGCGGATGGCGGTCGAGGAGAATTCGCCGCCCTCGCTGGTGCCCACATGGCTGGAGAAAAAGTATTTGAGTTCGAAGATGCCGCGCGGGGTATGCATGAATTTCTGCGTGGTGACGCGCGAGATGGTCGATTCGTGCATGCCGACCGCTTCGGCAATATCGTGCAGTACCAGTGGCTTCATGGCTTCTTCGCCTTGCTCCAGGAAACCGCGTTGGTGCTCAACGATCTGCGTAGCAACCTTCATCAGGGTTTCGTTGCGGCTTTGCAGGCTCTTGATGAACCAGCGTGCCTCCTGCAAGTTATTGCGCAGATAGGTGTTGTCGTCACTGGAGTCGGCGCGACGTACCATCGACGCGTACTGGCCGTTGACCCTGACTTTAGGCACTGATTCCTGGTTCAGCTCGACCAGCCAGCGATTGTTGTCCTTACGGACTATGACGTCGGGAATAACGTATTCGGGTTCGCCGGATGCAATTTCGCCGCCGGGGCGTGGGTTGAGTGTCTGGATTAGTGCAATAGCATCGCGCAACTGGTCTTCTTTGAGCTTGCTGCGCCGCATCAGTTGGCTGAAATCCCGGCTGCCGAGCAGTTCAAGGTGATCGCGTACAACGCGCGTCGCCTGCTCCAGTAGCGGCGTGTCAGCGGGAAGCTGGCGAATTTGTAACAGCAGGCATTCGCGCAAGTCCCTGGCGCCAATACCGACGGGCTCAAACTGCTGGATGCGGTGCAGCACCATTTCGATCTCATCCATCTCTACTTCCATCTCGGGAGGCAGTGAGGCGAGTATGTCGTCGAGGGATTCTTCCAGGTAGCCATCGGCATTGATGCCGTCGATCAGCGCGGCCGCAATCTCGTAGTCGGTTTCCGACATCGGGATCAGGTTGAGCTGCCACTCCAGGTGACTTTGCAGGGTTTCACCTGTGCCAGTGCGCGAGGTGTAGTCCCAGTCTTCTTCATTTTGACTGGGTAGCGAGCTGGCAGATGTCTGGTAGACATCTTCCCACTGGGTATCTACTGGTAATTCATTGGGGATTTGCTCATTCCAGTTGCCGTCCTGTTCTGGCTGGCTATGCTGGTCAATGGCATCCATGGATACGGGTTCGGGCAGGGTGACGGCAGATGGGTCGCCGTCGCTGTCGCCATCGCTGCCCGCAGAGCCGGCGGCGCTGTAGTCGTCATCGCCGTCGTCGGCCATCTCCAGCATGGGGTTGGCCTCCAGTGCTTCCTGCACCTCCTGCTGGAGGTCGAGGCTGGATAGCTGTAGCAGTCGGATGGCTTGCTGCAGCTGCGGCGTCATCGTCAGCTGCTGCCCCATCTTGAGGACGAGCGAGGGTTTCATTTTTTGGCGAACTACCTTATGCGCTTGGTCAAACTGTTATCGAGGCCGCTCTGGCTCATATCGTTCTGTAGCATGCCTGAAACTTTTACCGTTTTATAGCCGAAACGCGTGTCCCAGATAGACTTCACGCACCTTCTGGTCTGCCATGACGGCAGCCGCGTCGCCTTCAGCAATGATGGTGCCTTCGCTAACGATATAGGCCTTGTCACAGATATCCAGGGTTTCGCGCACGTTGTGATCGGTGATAAGTACGCCGATGCCCTTGTCCTTGAGATGTTGAATGATCTGCTTTATGTCGTTGACCGAGATGGGGTCCACGCCGGCGAAGGGCTCATCAAGAAGTATGAAGCTGGGATCTGTGGCGAGTGCACGAGCAATTTCGGCGCGCCGTCTTTCGCCCCCGGACAGGCTCATGCCGAGGTTGTCGCGTAGGTGCTGAATATGAAACTCACGCAACAGCGATTCGAGTTTTCCCTTGCGTCCCTCGGCATTCAGATCCTTGCGGGTCTCCAGAATGGCCATGATGTTATCGGCCACTGTCAGCTTGCGAAAGATCGAGGCTTCCTGTGGCAAATAGCCGATACCTTCGCGCGCGCGTCCGTGCATGGGCAGCGCGGTGATAGCTTTGTCGTCGATTCGTACTTCGCCCTGATCCGATTTGACCAGGCCTACGATCATATAGAAGCAGGTCGTTTTGCCAGCCCCGTTGGGCCCCAGCAGGCCAACGACTTCTCCGCTACTGATCGAGACGGAGACGTCTTTGACAACGTTACGTGCTTTGTATGTCTTGGCCAAGTGACTGGCTGTTAATGTACTCATGGCGCAGTGGGCTCGCTTTCACCGCCAGTGGCACCATTGCCGCGACTACGCGGCTGAATGGTAATTTCAATGCGGCCACTGCCGTTGCTGCTGGCGCCGCTGCCAGTGCTGCCGCTGCGCCCTGCATCGACAACCTGTGCCGGTATGTCGTAGCTGACATAGTCACCCTGGAAGGTATTGCCGGACTGCTCCAGGAAGGCGTTGTCGATTAGCACGACGCGTTCATCTGCGGCGTAGTACTCGATCGTTTGGGCGCGTGCCTTGACCGGTGGCTTGTTGGCTTCGGGTGTCTGCTGGTAGGTGGCAGGACCGCCCTGCGTGACCATTTTGTTCAGTTGGCCACTAGCGTCAGTGGTCAGGGTCACCCGGCTGCCAGCCAAGCGCATGCTGCCCTGAGTAATGATGACGTTGCCGGTATAAACCGCCGTATTACGCTTGTCGTCCAGGGTCGCAGCATTGGCCTGGATGCGTATAGGCTGGCTACTGTCGCTGGGCAACGCGATTGCTGAAGCTGCTGGATAGAGCATCAGCGTCATGACGAAGAGGGATTTAGCGCACCTCATGTTGGCCTCGTACGGTGGACAGCAGCTTCAAGCGGCCGTCATTGAGAAATAACTGCATGCCCGTGGCGGTTGTTACGCTGCGGGCTGCTTCGATTTTAACGTCCTGATCGGTTTCGGCATAATCGCGTGCTGGAAACAGGGTCAGGGCGGAGGTGCTCAGGCGTCTGGTTGGCTGATTGGTCAGTTGTTGTTGCAATAGTACGTTAGCTTTCAGGTCAACGCGGTCGCCGTTTTCTGTGACCAGGCCTTCGTCTGCTTCAAGCAGCCAGGGCTTAGGGTCTTCGCCACGATAGAATACCAGCTTGGGTTGCTCTAAATGCGTGCTGCCATCTTCTACCTGATGTACTGCGTGCGTACTGGTCAGTTCGTAGGCCGTTTTGCCTTCTTTGCTCAGAGCCTGAATGCGCGCGTTATCGATATAGAAGTCTGGTCGGGTCGAGCTGCTGTCCGTGGCTGGCGTAAAGCTGGCTGGGCGGATATTCCAGTACCCCATGCTCAGGGCAAGTATCACCCCGATTGCGACCAGTAGCCCGGTCAGCAGGTAACGTGGCACGTTCAGTTTCACAGGTAAGCCGCCTGGGCATCTTCCAGTGTGCCTTGTGCCTGCATGATAAGTTCGCAGAATTCGCGTGCAGCACCCGCGCCGCCAGTGGCCGTTGTGATGCCATGCGCATGCTTGCGAACAAAGCCGTCAGCGCTGGCAACCGCCATGCCCAAGCCGACCTGGCGAATCACTGGCAGGTCGGGCAGATCGTCGCCCAAAAAGGCAATCTCGTGCATTTCTACGGGTACGATTTCGCGCAGCTCGCTGAGCGCGGTGAGCTTGTCTTCGCGGCCCTGGATTAGATGCTTTATACCCAGTGCCGCTGCGCGCCGCTCAACTAGTGGCGACTTGCGCCCGCTGATGATCGCTGCTTCAACCCCGGACGCAATGAGCATCTTTATGCCGTGCCCGTCCAGGGTATTGAATGACTTGAACTCGGTACCGTCTGGCATGAAGTAAAGGCGACCGTCAGTCAGTACGCCGTCAACATCAAATATTGCCAGGCGAATGGAACGTGCTCGCTCGTTCAGCTGTTTTGGGGTTTGGTTCATACCACTCCTGCGCGCAGCAAGTCATGCATGTTGAGGGCACCAACGGGTTTGCCGTTGTCATCCACGACAAAAAGGCCGTTTATTTTCGCATCTTCCATGATTTTGAGCACTTCGGCCGCGAGCATACCACTACGCGCAGTTTTACCGTTTGCGGTCATGACGTCGGCAATCGTCATAGTATGGAAATCGACGCTGTGATCCAGTGTGCGACGCAAATCGCCATCAGTAAAGATGCCCACCAGGTGTTGTTGCTCGTCGATAATGCCGGTCAGGCCAAGACCTTTGCGCGTCATCTCAAGTAGTGCGTCACGCAGCGAGGTGCTAGGCGTGACCAAAGGCATGCTGTCACCACTATGCATGATGTCATCGGCCAGCAGCAGCAGGCGGCGACCCAGGCTGCCGCCTGGATGTGAAAACGCGAAGTCTTCTGCGCTGAACCCGCGCGCCTCCAGCAGTGCGATCGCCAGTGCGTCGCCCATCACCAGTGCCGTGGTGGTGCTGGACGTGGGGGCGAGGTTAAGTGGGCAGGCTTCCTGCGCTACGGCGGTATCCAGGTTGGCAACGGCGGCCAGCGCCATCGTGGATTCCGGGTTGCCGGTAATGCTGATCAGGGGGACGCCCATGCGCTTGATGAGTGGCAGCAGGGTGACGACTTCGGCTGTATTGCCCGAGTTGGACAGTGCAATGACCACGTCCTGCGGTGTGATCATGCCCATATCGCCATGGCTGGCTTCGCCTGGGTGGACAAAAAAAGCAGGCGTGCCGGTGCTGGCCAGAGTGGCTGCCAGTTTGCAGCCGATATGACCAGACTTGCCCATGCCGGTCACAACGATGCGGCCAGTGCAGGCGAGCAGAGTGTCGCAAGCTTTAATAAAGTGTGCGTCGAGCCGCTGCAGCAGGGTGTCGACGGCGTCGCGCTCCATGCTGATGGTGCGCCGGGCGGAGGCTATGTAGTCAAAATGAGGCATTGTGCTTTATCTGTTGTCGCTGAGCGGGGAAGTATAGCGGTTTGTGCGGATGAACTCACCCGTCTGCAGGTTTTCAAGGCTTTGGTTGCAGGGTGGGTACTTAATTATGGGTTACGGAGTGTTTCCCGCCTTGGGATGCACTGACGTAAATGATATATTACGCGGCTTAACTTGCCCGAGGCCTGGGCGCGATCGGGAAGAGCACATCCAGATATGACCGATTCTTCGGATTACATTGTTGATTTGCAGCAGATTACCTTCCGGCGCGGTTCGCGGTTGATATTCGATGGTGTGGATATTCGTATACCGCGCGGCAAAGTGACCGGCATCATGGGGCCGTCCGGCTGCGGTAAAACGACCCTTCTGCGGTTGATCGGCGCGCAATTGCGGCCGGACAGCGGCGCCATTCTCGTCAATGGTGAGAATATTCCAGAACTGGGGCGTGAGCAGCTTTTTGCTGCGCGTCAGCACATGGGCATGCTGTTCCAGAGTGGTGCTCTTTTTACCGATCTGAGTGTTTTTGAGAATGTTGCCTTTCCGCTGCGTGTGCATACCCAGCTGTCTGAAGACATGATTCGCGATCTGGTTTTACTCAAATTGCAGGCGGTCGGTTTGCGCGGTGCGCGGGAGCTGATGCCGGATGAGCTGTCTGGTGGTATGAAGCGCCGCGTGGCTTTGGCCCGTGCTATTGCACTCGATCCGCAATTGATGATGTACGACGAGCCCTTTGTCGGCCAAGACCCTATTTCTATGGGCGTGCTGGTGCGCTTGATTCGCCTGCTCAACGATGCGATGGGTTTGACCAGCATTGTTGTATCGCATGATTTGGCCGAGACCGCGAGCATCGCCGACTATTTATATGTGGTTGGCGATGGCCAGGTGTTAGGACATGGCACGCCTGAAGAGCTGATGAACTCAGACAAGCCACGTATCAGGCAGTTTATGCAGGGTGAGCCTGATGGCCCGGTGCCGTTCCACTATCAGGCACCTGATTATCTTTCAGACTTGCTGCACAGGGAGCAGAAGTAGTGAGTGTTATGTCACGGATTGCTCTGCTTGGGCGTGCCGGTCTGGATACGATTTCCGCGCTGGGTCGATCAGGTGTGTTTTTATTCAATGCTCTTCTAGGGCGTACCCGTTTTGGCAATAGCTTTACGTTGCTGCTCAAGCAGCTCTATGCCGTTGGTGTGCTCTCATTGGCTATCATTATTGTCTCCGGATTATTTATCGGGATGGTGTTGGCGCTGCAGGGCTACAACATCCTGGTGGGTTATGGATCAGAGCAGGCTGTTGGCCAGATGGTGGCGCTGACTCTGCTGCGCGAGCTGGGGCCGGTGGTAACCGCATTGTTGTTTGCCGGTCGTGCCGGCTCTGCGTTAACGGCCGAGATTGGCTTGATGAAGGCCACCGAGCAGCTTTCCAGTATGGAGATGATTGGTGTTGATCCGCTGAAGTACGTTATTGCGCCGCGGCTTTGGGCTGGTTTTATTTCGATGCCGCTGTTGTCGATGATTTTTTGTGTCGTCGGCATTTGGGGTGGTGCTTTGGTCGCGGTTGACTGGCTGGGCGTCTACTCAGGTTCCTACTGGTCGAATATGCAAAATTCGGTCGAATTTTTTGATGATGTGCTTAACGGTGTGGTCAAGGCGGTTGTGTTCGCCTTTGTGGTGACCTGGATCGCTGTATTCCAGGGTTATGACTGCGAACCCACCTCAGAAGGCATTAGTCGTGCGACCACACGTACCGTGGTTTACGCCTCTCTGTCGGTGCTGGGGCTGGACTTTATTCTTACTGCTTTGATGTTCTGATTAGCCAAGGAAATAGCGAATGCGTACCCGTAATCTGGAATTGGTCGTCGGTGTTTTTATTCTGGTGGGATTGCTGGCCTTGGTTGTGCTTGCGGTCCGGATAAGTGGCCTGGCTCCAGGCAGTGCCGTCAATACCTATAGCGTGCATGCCTACTTTGATAACGTGGCGGGCCTTACCGCCAAGGCCAAGGTCACCATGTCGGGCGTTACTATTGGGCGGGTCACTGCCATCGAATTCGATAAGACGCGCTACAGTGCCCGAGTTGATATGGCTGTCGATAGCGATGTGAACACCCTGCCGGCAGACAGCACTGCTTCTATCCTGACCGCAGGTCTGCTGGGTGAGAAGTATGTTGGTATTTCCGTCGGTGGCGATGACGAAGTGTTGGCTGATGGTTCCGAGATATATGACACCCAGTCAGCCTTGGTACTTGAGGAACTGATCGGGCGCTTCCTGCTCAATACCGTGAGTAAAGACGAATGACCGTTGTAGCTAATAGGAGAGTCACCATGCGTGCAGCAATTCAGCTTGTGCTGGCACTAATCATCAGTATGCCTGCGCTGGCGCAGGCAACGGCCACGCCGCAGCAGGTAGTGGATGACACGTCGCGCAAGGTTATGGAAGTGCTGGATGCCAACCGTGAAACCTATCGTAATGACCCTGATGCGTTTGTGCAGGGGCTGGATGAAGTGCTCAATCCGGTCGTTGACTTCGAGGGTATCGCCAGCAGTGTGATGACAGTGCGTTACAGCCGCAGCGCCTCTGATGCGCAGATGCAGCGCTTTATTGAGACATTCAAGCGCAGCATGGTGCAGTTTTACGGCAATGCGTTGCTGGAATTTAAAAGCGGCGAAATTACCGTGTTGCCGCCAAACAGCCGCGAGCCAAGGCCGGATCGTGCCAGTGTAGATATGCAGGTTAAGGCGAATGATGGCCAGCTCTATACCGCGACTTACACCATGACCCAGATCGACGGTCAGTGGAAAGTCCGCAACGTAATCGTTGAAGGTATTAACATCGGTCTATTGTTCCGTGACCAGTTTGCCCAGGCGATGAAGGCGAATCGTAATGATCTCGACGCCGTTATCGACAACTGGGGCAGTGTTGTCGCCAAGTCACGTGAAACGGTAAAAGAGGAAACCAGCCAGTGAGCACGCAACCAGCTGTCGCCAATGTAGTGTTGGGTGAAGATGGCGTGCTGTTGCTCAGTGGTGTGTTGGACTTCGACAGCGTCATCGGCTTGAACGAGCAGCTGCGTGAGCCGATTGCGAGCACCGGAGGTGATATTATTCTCGACCTTTCGGGGCTGGAGCGGGTGAATAGCGTGGGTCTTTCCCTGCTTTTACGCGTGGCTGAACAAGCAGAGCAGTCTGAGCGTCGTCTGCGTCTTCGCGGCGTTCCTGCAGGTCTGCAGAGCATGGCTGAGGTATGCGGGCTCGATGTCTGGTTGCAGCAGGCCTCTGCGGCCTGAAGCTGTATCCGGTTACCCGATGCCTTTCATGGCCTGCCTGGCGCAGGCCATTTTGATGGAGAAACAGACAATGCAATCTAGCGAAGTCAAGCAACTGATTGAATCCAGCCTGCCTGCAACCGAGGTGTCGGTTGAAGGCGAGGGCTGTAACTTTCAGCTCAATGTGATCAGTGATGCGCTGGCAGCGCAGTCGCCGGTCAAGCGGCAGCAGCAGATATATGCCTTGTTGAATGACTATATTGCCGATGGACGTATCCATGCGGTAACCATGAAGTTTTATACCCAAGAGGCCTGGGCAAACCGCGCCTGAGGTCTGGAGAAAGAGATTCCATATGGACAAGCTGATCATCACCGGCGGCAACCGCCTGGATGGGGAAATTCGTATTTCCGGAGCCAAGAACTCCGCCCTGCCAATCCTGGCTGCTACGCTGCTGGCGGATGAGGCAGTTACCATTTGCAACCTGCCACACCTGCACGATATTACCACCATGATTGAGCTGTTCGGCCGCATGGGCATCCAGCCGATCGTGGATGAAAAGCTGAATGTAGAGGTTAACCCCACTAGCATCAGCACCCTGGTTGCGCCATACGAGTTGGTGAAAACCATGCGTGCTTCCATCCTGGTGTTGGGGCCAATGGTGGCGCATTTTGGTAAGGCCGAAGTTGCCTTGCCCGGCGGCTGTGCCATTGGCTCTCGCCCGGTTGACCTGCATATTCGTGGCCTTGAAGCCATGGGTGCGACCATTACCGTAGAAGCCGGTTATATCAAGGCGCAGGCGCCAGAAGGCGGCTTGCGTGGTGCTCACTTCTTCTTTGATACCGTGTCGGTTACCGGTACCGAAAATATCCTTATGGCCGCGACTCTGGCCAAAGGTAAAACCGTTCTGGAGAACGCGGCGCGCGAGCCCGAAGTGGTCGATCTGGCTGAGTGCCTGATTGCCATGGGTGCGCAGATTACCGGCCACGGTACTGACACCATCACCATTCATGGTGTTGAGCGTCTGCATGGTGCTCGCTATTCGGTCATGCCTGATCGTATTGAAACCGGCACCTATCTGGTCGCTGCGGCGACGACCCGTGGTCGCGTCAAGCTGAAGGACACTGATGCCTCCATTCTTGAGTCTGTATTGCTCAAGCTGGAAGAAGCCGGTGCCTATATTGATACCGGCAAAGACTGGATCAGTCTGGACATGAAGGGCAACCGTCCGCGCGCTATCAATTTGCGTACTGCGCCTTACCCTGCTTTCCCGACCGATATGCAGGCACAGTTTGTGGCCATGAACACCATCGCCGAAGGCACGGGTACGGTGATTGAAACCGTATTTGAAAACCGCTTTATGCATGTTCAGGAAATGAACCGCATGGGTGCTCATATTCTGGTTGAAGGTAACACCGCTATCGTAACCGGCGTTGAGCAGCTCAAAGGTGCTCCCGTCATGGCGACTGACCTGCGCGCTTCTGCGAGCCTGGTTATTGCTGGCCTGGTTGCCGAAGGCGACACCATGGTAGACCGCATCTATCACATTGATCGCGGCTACGAGTGCATTGAAGAAAAACTGCAAGCGCTGGGCGGCGTTATCCGCCGCGTTTCCGCATCACGAGAGTTTTCATGAGCGAGAGTCTTACCATTGCGTTGTCCAAGGGACGCATCCTTGACGATACCCTGCCGCTACTGAAAGAGGCGGGTATCGAGCCGATCGAAGATCTGGAGAAGAGTCGTAAGCTGATTTTCTCTACCTCGGATCCGGATGTGCGACTGCTGATCGTGCGTGCCACCGATGTGCCCACCTATGTTGAACTGGGTGCGGCGGATCTCGGTGTAGCGGGCAAGGACGTGCTCATGGAGTACGGCAGCCAAGGGCTGTACGAGCCACTGGATCTGAAGATTGCGATCTGCAAACTGATGACCGCGGGCCCGGTGAATACTCCAGAGCCGACGGGTCGACTGAAGGTGGCCACCAAGTTTGTTAATGTAGCCCGCCGTTATTACGCCGAACAAGGCCGCCAGGTTGATGTGATCAAGCTGTACGGCTCTATGGAGCTGGCGCCACTGGTTGGCCTGGCCGACAAGATCATCGACGTGGTCGATACCGGCAATACCCTGCGCGCTAATGGCCTGGAGCCGCAGGAAATGATTGCTGACATCAGTTCACGCTTGATCGTCAATAAAGCTTCGATGAAGATGAAGCATGCGCGCATCAAGGCGCTGATTGATCTGCTGGCAGCAGCGGTAGAGCGCCGCACAAGCTAGTTTTAACCTGGTTTACCATCCCACTGTTAAAGGTACCTGCTATGAGCACGCCGCTGAAAATCGCCCGTCTGAACGCCAATCAGAGCGATTTTGCCCAGCATCTGGACGTGTTGCTGGCCTGGGAAGGGGTTTCCGATAAGGCGGTCAATAACCGCGTTGAAGAAATCATCGCCGCCGTGCGTGAGCGCGGTGATGCTGCGCTGGTGGAGTACACGGCTCGCTTCGATGGTTTGCAGGTTGATGCCATGGCCGATCTGATCCTGGATCGTGCTCGCCTTGAGTTGGCTCTGGAGCGCATCACCGGCGAGCAGCGCGAAGCGCTGGAAGTGGCGGCCGAGCGAGTGAAGCGTTATCACGAGCATCAGCGTCAGGAGTCCTGGCGCTACACCGAGGCGGATGGCACTGTGCTCGGTCAACAAATTACTCCGCTGGACCGGGCTGGTCTTTATGTGCCGGGTGGCAAGGCTTCCTATCCTTCATCTGTTTTGATGAATGCCATTCCTGCCAAGGTGGCAGGCGTGCCGGAAGTGGTCATGGTGGTTCCGACCCCGCGCGGAGAAATCAACGAACTGGTATTGGCGGCTGCGTGCCTTGCCGGTGTCGACCGGGTCTTTACCATCGGCGGCGCACAAGCGGTTGCGGCCCTGGCCTACGGTACTGAAAGTGTGCCGCGGGTCGACAAGATTGTTGGCCCTGGCAACATCTACGTAGCCACCGCCAAACGCGCGGTATTTGGCCAGGTCGGTATCGATATGATTGCCGGTCCATCCGAAATTCTGGTGGTGTGTGACGGCCAGACCGATCCTGACTGGATCGCCATGGACCTGTTCTCGCAGGCTGAGCATGACGAAGATGCGCAATCCATTCTGTTGTCGCCGGATGCGTCCTTTCTGGATGCGGTAGAGGCCAGCTTGAATCGGCTGATCGGTGAGTTGGAGCGCGAGGCCATCGTGCGTGTATCGCTGGAGAATCGCGCAGCGCTGATCAAGGTAGATAACCTTGAGCAAGCGTGCGAACTGGCGAATCGAATTGCCCCTGAGCACCTGGAGTTGTCGGTAGAAGATCCAGACGCACTACTGCCGCTGATTCGCCACGCTGGTGCTATCTTTATGGGGCGCCACACCCCAGAGGCGCTGGGAGACTACTGCGCCGGTCCGAATCACGTGTTGCCTACGTCTGGCACTGCACGCTTTTCGTCGCCCCTGGGCGTCTATGACTTTCAGAAACGCTCCTCGGTTATTTTCTGCTCACCCGATGGCGCCTCTGAACTAGGCAAAACCGCCTCAGTGCTGGCCCGCGGCGAAAGCCTGACAGCCCACGCACGTAGTGCGGAATACCGGATAAAACCCTGATTAGCTGGAAGCTGAAAGCTGGAAGTCGCGCGAACTGATCTGATATTCGGGTTTGCTTCGAGCTTCCAGCTTTTAGCTTCAAGCCTCATTTATGAGGATTGCCCTGTGAGTCGTTTCTGGAGCCCCTTCGTCAAGCAGCTGGTGCCTTATGTTCCGGGTGAGCAGCCGAAAGTCGAGAACCTGATCAAGCTCAATACCAACGAAAACCCCTATGGTCCTTCGCCCCGCGTGGCCGAGGCCATTCAGGCTGAGTTGAATGACAGCTTGCGTCTCTATCCCGCGCCCAATGCGGACGCGCTGAAAGCTGAAATTGCCGACTATTACGGTGTCACCAGTGCTCAGGTGTTTGTGGGTAACGGCTCGGATGAAGTGCTGGCGCACATTTTTCATGGCTTGTTTCAGCATGGCAAGCCGGTGATCTATCCGGATATTACCTACAGCTTTTATCCGGTCTATTGCGGCTTGTACGGCATTGAGTCGGCGCCGCAGCCGCTGGATGATAACTTCCGTCTGGTACCCGCGCACTACCAGCAGGCCAATGGCGGCATTATCTTCCCTAACCCCAATGCGCCAACGGGCGTAGGGCTACCCCTGGCCGAGGTCGAGGCGATAGTGCAGGGTAGTCCCGATTCCGTTGTTGTGGTCGATGAGGCCTATGTAGACTTCGGCGGCGAGACAGCCATTGCGCTGGTTGATCGCTACCCGAACCTGCTGGTCACTCAGACGCTGTCCAAATCACGCTCATTGGCCGGGCTGCGGGTTGGTTTTGCGGTAGGTCATCCGGATTTGATTGAAGCGCTGGAGCGGATAAAAAATAGCTTCAATTCCTATCCGCTGGATCGTCTGGCGATTGTTGGTGCCGTGGCCGCGTTTCAGGACCGGGATTGGTTTGCGCAGACCCGCAACGCGGTGATCAATAGTCGCGAGAAGCTCAGTGCTGCGTTGCTTGAGCTGGGGTTTGAAGTGCTGCCGTCGCAGGCTAACTTTGTTTTTGCTCGCCATGGGCAACGCGACGCCGCAGAACTGGCTCAGGGCTTGCGCGAGCAGAAAGTGATAGTGCGACATTTTAAACTGCCGCGTATCGATCAGTTTTTGCGCATCACCATCGGCAATGAAGCACAGAACAAGGCACTGCTCAGTGCCCTGAAAAACCTGCTCTAGCCTTTAGCTGAAGAGGCGATCAATTGGCCGCGCGGAAGCTGGGGCGTACACCCACTTCTGCGCTGAAGCTCATCTGTTCGCCGTTGCGCAGCACACTTAATTTGATGCGGTCACTGGGCTTTGCACGTGCTACCTGGTTCATTGCCTGGCGTCCGCTGGTCGCAGCCTGGTCATCGATTTTCAGGATTACGTCGCCAGGCAGCAGGCCGGCATTCCATGCCGGGCCGTTGCGGTATAGGCTCGCGACGACAATGCCCTGGCTGATATCCAGACCAAATGACTCGGCCAACTCGGGCGTCAGTGGTTGTACCTCTACGCCCAGCCAGCCGCGTATCACTCGGCCGTGCTGAATAATGGCCTGCATCACCTCTACCGCGAGCTTGGCTGGAATCGCAAAACCGATGCCCTGCGCTGAGCCCGCCTGCGAGAAGATAGCGGTGTTGATGCCGATCAGGTTGCCTTGTGCGTCAACCAGCGCGCCACCGGAGTTGCCCTGGTTAATGGCGGCATCGGTCTGAATGAAATCTTCATAGGTATTGAGCCCCAACTGGTTGCGCCCGGTCGCACTAATAATGCCCATAGTGACGGTCTGGCCAAGGCCAAAGGGGTTGCCGATGGCCATAACCACATCACCGATGCGCTGCTGATCACGTGAATCGATAGTAACGGCGGGCAGGTCGGGCAAATCTATTTTGAGTACCGCCAGATCGGTCTCAGGGTCGGTGCCGATCAGTGAAGCGAGCGCTTCGCGGCCATCCTGCAGTGCAACCAGGATCTCATCAGAACCGGCAATCACGTGGTTGTTGGTCAGCAGGTAACCTTCGGAATTGAGAATAACCGCCGAACCGAGGCTGGACTGGCGACGCTCCGGGTTGGGCAGCGAGTCCGCATAATCCCGAACGCTGGGGTTGTCGAAATTTGTCGGCGAACTGGAGGCGATCTGCTTGCTGGTGTAAATGTTGACGACGGCTGGTGCGGCACGTTCTACGCCCGAGGCGTAAGACACCAGGCCCATATTCGAGCGTGTCTCCGACACTTCGCGTAACACTATGTCGTGAGCTGGCAGCCCCAACCATTCGGGGAACTGCTGCATGATTACCAAGGCCAGTAAAACACCGCACACAACCGGCCAGGCCATACTGCGCAATAAACTCTTCATTAAACCCTACTCTGAAGTGTGTTGAGCGCTACAGGCACCAGGTTCCGGGGCTACGCTCGATTCATGCTGCCTGGATGTATTTTGTCATGCGTACAGCAAGGCAATCGTATGCACTCCTTGCTGACGATGGCCCGCATTATAAGGCGTAACCGCAGATTATGCAGGCGCTGAGTAGCGATTGTTGTATATACGGCCCCGACCCCGGAAAATGGCGGTTGGTTTAGCATTCAGGAGAACGGCATGGTTGATCGCACTACGCTGGTGGATTATTGCAATACATTCTTGGCGGCGGATGCCTTTCAGGACTATTGCCCAAACGGATTGCAGGTTGAAGGCACTGACCAGGTGCAACGCATTATCACCGGTGTCACGGCCAGTCAGGACATGGTGGATGCGGCTGTGCAGGCAGGTGGCGATATGCTGCTGGTGCATCATGGCTATTTCTGGAAAGGCGAGTCAGCGGCCATAGTGGGTATCAAGCAGCGTCGCTTGAAAGCACTGTTGCAAAACGACCTGAATTTGCTTGCCTATCACTTGCCCCTGGATGTGCACGCCGAGGTGGGCAACAACGTGCAGCTGGCTCGTTTGATGGGCTGGCAGATAAGCGGACCACTGGAAGTGGGCAACCCACGCTCGGTTGGCTTGGTGGGTGAGTTGCCCGCAGCGCAGACGGGCGAGCAGTTGGCGCAATCGCTGGCCCGGGCGTTGGATCGCGAACCGCTGTTTATTGCCGGCCACCAGCGACCGGTCAAACGTATAGCCTGGTGCACCGGCGCAGCGCAGGGTTATATCGACAAGGCCATAGCGCTGGGGGTTGATGCCTTTGTTACCGGCGAGATATCCGAACCGACCGTGCATGCCGCACGTGAAAACGGCATCCACTTTTACGCGGCAGGCCACCACGCCACTGAGCGCTATGGTGTGCAAGCGTTGGGGGAGCATCTGGCTCAGGTTTTTGGTGTGCAGCACCAATTTATTGATATGGATAATCCGGTTTAAAGCTAAGAGCCTGGGGCGCGCTTGGCGCGACCTGCCGACCGTGCGAAGGGCTATATCTTTATAACTTATAGGTATTGATCGGGCGCTTATTAGAATCACGGGTCTTTGTTACAATGCTGACCAAATTGGTACCCGGGACCTTGTTTCCCCGTTCAATGCGAGTACACCATGCTGGAAAAATTGACCCATCTGAAGCAATTGGAAGCGGAAAGCATCCATATCATTCGTGAAGTGGCTGCCGAATTCGATAACCCGGTCATGCTGTATTCGATCGGTAAAGACTCTGCCGTGATGCTGCACCTGGCGCGCAAGGCCTTTTATCCTGGCCGCCTGCCATTCCCCGTGCTGCACGTGGATACTGGCTGGAAATTCCAGGCCATGTATGAATTCCGCGAAAAGATGGTCAAGGAAATGGATCTTGATCTGCTGGTGCACATGAACCCCGAAGGCGTGGAGCAGGGCATCAACCCCTTCACCCACGGCAGCGCCGTGCACACCGATGTAATGAAGACCCAAGGCCTCAAGCAGGCGCTCGACAAATACGGTTTTGATGCTGCCTTTGGCGGCGCGCGTCGCGACGAAGAGAAGTCACGCGCCAAAGAACGCGTTTACTCCTTCCGCGACAAGCATCACCGCTGGGACCCAAAAAACCAGCGTCCTGAGCTGTGGAACGTATATAACGGCAAGGTCCACAAGGGCGAGAGTATTCGCGTGTTCCCGCTGTCTAACTGGACCGAGCTGGATATCTGGCAATACATCTATCTTGATAGCATCCCGATCGTACCGCTGTATTTCGCGGGCGAGCGCCCCGTAGTGGAGCGCAACGGTTCGCTGATCATGGTCGATGACGAGCGCATGCCGCTGGAACCGGGCGAAACCCCAATGATGAAACAGGTACGTTTCCGTACCCTCGGCTGCTACCCACTGACCGGCGCCGTTGAATCAACCGCCGCCAGCCTGCCGGAGATCATCCAGGAAATGCTGCTGACACGCACCTCCGAGCGCCAGGGTCGCATGATCGACCACGACCAGGCCGGGTCGATGGAAGAGAAGAAGCGGCAAGGCTACTTCTAATAGCCTAGAGCTTGAAGCGGGAAGCTTGAAGCTAAAAGCAACACGGAGGTTGCGTTGGATTTTGAAAAACTTGAAGTATGGAAGCGTTCCGCTCGGCTTTCGGTCGGTTTATACAAGACGATGTCTGGGCATCGTGACTGGGGCTTTCGGGATCAAATAACCCGTTCCGGCCTGTCGATACCGAGCAATATTGCGGAAGGCATGAGTCGAGACGGAGCACGCGAAAAAGTTCGTTTTTTGCTTATTGCCAAAGGCTCTTGTGCAGAGTTACGTACCCAACTATACATTGGGCAAGAAGCGGACATGCTGGACAAGAGTTATGCAGCTAGGGCGGTGAAGGAAACGCGTGAGATCGCGGCCATGCTGGCAAGTTTGATAAACACTATCCGTGCTCAAGCAGCGATGGATAAAGCGAAATAAATGACTGGTTTTGCTTCGAGCTTTCAGCTTTAAGCTTCCGGCTTTACAGAATCGAGAACACGTTATGTCGCATCAATCCGATCTAATCAGCCAAGACATCCTGGCCTACCTGTCCCAGCACGAACGTAAAGAGCTGCTGCGCTTTCTTACCTGCGGCAATGTCGATGACGGCAAAAGCACGCTGATTGGTCGTCTGCTGCACGACTCCAAGATGATCTATGAAGATCACATGGAAGCCATCACCCGTGATTCCAAGAAGTCCGGTACTACCGGCGAAGAAGTGGATCTGGCGTTGCTGGTGGATGGTCTGCAGGCTGAGCGTGAGCAGGGCATCACCATTGATGTGGCGTATCGCTACTTCTCTACCGCCAAGCGCAAGTTCATTATTGCCGACACCCCCGGCCATGAGCAGTACACGCGCAACATGGCGACCGGTGCTTCAACCTGCGACCTGGCGATTATCCTGATCGACGCGCGCTACGGTGTGCAGACGCAAACCAAGCGCCACAGCTTTATTGCGTCGCTGCTGGGCATCAAGCACATTGTGGTTGCAGTCAACAAGATGGACCTGAAGGACTTTGATCAGGGCGTGTTTGAGGGCATTTGCAACGACTACCGTGAATTTGCCGCCGGTCTGGAACTGCTCGACGGTAACAGCGTGCACTTCGTGCCCATGTCGGCCCTCAAGGGTGACAACGTGGTCAATCGCAGCGAACGCAGCCCTTGGTACACCGGCCAGACCTTGATGGAAATTCTGGAAACCGTCGAGATTGCAGCAGACCGCAATCTGACTGACCTGCGCTTTCCGGTGCAGCTGGTTACCCGCCCCAACCTCAACTTCCGCGGCTTTGCCGGTACCATTGCCTCTGGTGTGGTGCATAAGGGCGATGAGCTGGTTGTGCTGCCATCGGGCAAGCGTAGTCAGGTCAAATCCATCGTTACTTTTGACGGTGAACTGGAAGTGGCGGGCCCCGGTCAGGCCGTGACGCTGACGCTGGAAGACGAGATCGATATCTCCCGTGGTGACATGCTGTGCCACGCGGATAATCTGCCGCTGATTGGCGACCAGTTTGATGCCACCCTGGTGTGGATGGCCGAGCAGCCCATGCAGCCGGGTCGCAAGTACGATATCAAGCGTGCCACCAGCAACAGCCCCGGCTCCTTCACCCGCATTCAGCACCGAATCGACGTCAATACGCTGGAAGAGCAGGGCGCAGCCCAGTTGGGCTTAAACGAAATCGGCCGAGTCGAGCTGTCGCTGGAGCGGCCGATCGCCTATGACGACTATCAGACTAACCACACCTCCGGTGCCTTTATCGTCATCGACCGGATGACCAATGGCACTGTCGGCGCCGGTATGATTGTCGCCAAGGGTGCCAAGGGTGAGCACGTCGGTGGCAGCCAACATGGTCGTCTGGCCCACGTGACGGCGCAGGAGCGCGCCGATCGCTTTGGTCAGGACCCGGTCACCGTGCTCTTCACAGGCCTTTCCGGCTCGGGCAAAAGCTCTATCGCCTACGCCCTGGAACGTAAACTCTTTGATGCCGGCCGCGCCTGCTACGTGCTGGACGGCAAGGAAATGCGTCAAGACCTGAGCAAGGGCTTGTCGATGGACGCGGCGGGTCGCGCCGAGAACCTGCACAAGGGTGCGCGCATTGCGCGGCAGATGAACGATGCTGGTCTGATCGCCATTGGCGCCTTCGTCGCGCCTACCGAAGAAAGCCGTGCGACTGCACGCTATCTCCTCGGTGAGCGCTGCCTGCTGGTGTATCTGGATACCCCGATGGAGGTGTGCCAGACGCGTGATCCATCCGGTATCTATGCCGCTAATGTCGAGGGCACCATTCCGGGTGTGTCCTTCCCGTACGAGACGCCAGACGACGCTGATCTGGTGCTTAATACGGCCGAATTGGATCTCAATGGCTGTGTTGAAAAAGTGGTTGGCTTGCTGCGTGAGCGTAAGTTGATCTGATGCGGAGCCGACCATGACGCCAGCTGATATCGACTTCATGCGGCTGGCGCTGCAGGAGGCGCAGCACGCCGCCGAACGGGGTGAAGTCCCGGTCGGCGCCGTACTGGTGCGAGACGGTCAGGTGATCGGCCGAGGCTTCAATCAGCCCATCACCAGCAATGACCCGAGCGCTCACGCGGAAATGGTCGCGATCCGCGAGGCTGCCACAGCCCTGCAGAACTACCGCCTGCCCGGCACTACCCTCTACGTCACCCTCGAGCCCTGCACCATGTGCGCGGGCTTGCTGGTGCACAGCCGTATCGCTCGTCTGGTCTACGGCGCGCAGGAACCCAAGTCCGGCGCCGTACTCAGCCGCAGCCAAGTGCTTGAACAACCCTGGATGAATCACCGGATGTTGGTCGAGGGTGGAGTATTGGCGCAGGAATGCGCCAGCTTACTCACTGCTTTTTTTGCGCAGCGACGCAAGTCGAGACAGGTAGGGGATGAAGAGCCAGAAGCTGGAAGCTCAAAGCTAGAAGAAGACTGAGTGATACAGGCTTTTTGGTGCTGTTATATTTCAGATCTGTTGACGGTTCGCATGCACTGCCCTTCATACTGATTAGCTTCCAGCGAGCCCTAAATCCCCTCTGGCAACTGCTCTAGAATCCCCGGCGCGGAGTACTGCCCCGTAGATTGCTGGCGCGACTCGGATTGGGGTTGGGTGACCCACTGGAGGATGTCGTGATAGCGGCGGATGTTCTGCACGTAATGCACTGGCTCTGAGCCGCGCGCATAGCCGTAGCGGGTTTGGGTGTACCACTGTTTCTTTTGCAGCAGCGGCAGGAAGTCCTTCACATCAATCCAGCGGTTCGGATCACGCCCATTTTTCTCGGTCAGTTTGCGGGCGTCTTCCAGGTGGCCCAGGCCGACGTTGTAGGACGCCAGGGCAAACCAGGTGCGGTCTGGCTCAGGGATGTCCGTCGAGATTTGGTCGCGCACCCATACCAGATAACGTGCGCCACCCATGATGCTTTGCTGCGGATCAACCCGGTTGGTGACGCCGACAAATTTGGCGGTCGGTAGCGTCAGCATCATGAGGCCGCGTACCCCGGTTGCCGAGCGTGCGCTTTCATCCCAAAGTGACTCCTGGTACGCCATGGCAGCCAGCAGGCGCCAATCCAGACCGTACTGCTCACCCGCCTGGCGCAGAAAGGATTCGTAGCGTGGCAATCGTGACTGCATATGCTCGGCGAACGCGCGCGCGCCCACGTAATCGAGCACGTCCGAATGCCCGTAAAAGCGCTCAATCAGTTGGTCCAGGGTGCCATCGTCTTTGATTTTGGCAAAAAAGGCGCTTACCGCATCAAGCAGGGTCGTGTCGGCGTGCTGTTTCAGTGCCCAGGCCATGGGTTGTTCAGGGCCCAGATCAAAGGCCACGCTGACGGCGGGGTAGAAGGCCTGATTGACCACCAGTTCATTGGAGTAGACCACCGCGGCGTCAATTTCATCATCGTTGACCATGCGTAGCAGATCCACTACCTCAACGTTGTCGGACTCCTCGAACTCCAACTCGGGGTGCTCCGCCTGCAGCCCGCGCAACTCATCGGCCAGGGTGCTGCCCTTGAGTACCATAAGACGCTGACCGTAGAGATCCTCAAGTTTGCGCGGCTTGCTGCTGCCACGACGATAGACGACTTGCGGGGTGACCTGCAGATAAGGCGTGGCGAAGCGAATCTGCTCCTGCCGTTGCGGATTGACCGTCAGGCCCGCAGCCGCAAGGTCAGGGCCATCGCTGCTACTCAGCTGCTGATACAGGCTTTCTACGGTGTCGGCGCTCTGGATATCCAGCTCAACATTCAGGCTGTCGGCAAAGCGCTTGCTGAGCTCGTATTCCAGCCCGGTATCGCCGTTGCGGTCCTGATAGAACGTGGTCGGCGTATTGCGGGTGATCACGCGCAGTGACCCTGCCTCCCGGATATCCTCCAGTTGGGTGCTCTTTTCACAGGCCGCCAGCAGCACTGCGCACAAGGCGACTGCCAGAGCCGGAAACGTTATTTTGCGTGCCGGTTTGTGATGCATGGCGCCAGTATAGGCAAAACCGTCGCGGGGCAATAGCTTGAACTTGCATCGTGATTTTGCTCGACACAGGTGAATGTCCGGCATGGTTCGCAGGCGCTGCTTGAGGTATCCTATGCGCCTTCTTTTTCCCATTTCCAGCATCTCCGAGGCCGTTACCGACATGCATATCCTGCGTGGAGCCCCAGCCCTTTCTGATTTTCGCCGCAGCAAGCTGCTTGCCCGTCTGCAAAACCGTGTCGCCGCCGTCAGCGGGGTGTATGCCGAATTCATGCATTTTGCCGAGCTGACTGCCGAGCTGGACGAGTCGTCCGAGCAGGTGCTGTCGCGCTTGCTGCGCTATGGCCCCTCGGTAGCAGTGGAAGAGCCCGCCGGCGAGCTGGTGCTGGTAATGCCGCGGTTTGGCACTATCTCACCCTGGTCGAGCAAGGCGACGGACATCGCGCGCAATTGTGGTCTCAGCCAGGTCGCGCGGATTGAGCGCGGAGTTGCCTACTACGTCAGCGGCGAGTTTAGCGCCGCGCAGCGCGAGCAGCTGGTAGCCGAACTATACGACCGCATGACCGAGGTAGCACTGGACGATCTGGACGCTGCCGCTGGCCTGTTCGCGCATACGCAGCCCAAGCCGTTTCAGCGGGTGGACGTGCTGGCAGGCGGGCGTGCTGCCCTGGCCGAGGCCAACAACAGCCTGGGGCTGGCGTTGGCTGATGACGAGATTGATTATCTGGTTGAGAGCTTTACCGCCCTGGAGCGTAACCCCAGCGATGTCGAGCTGATGATGTTTGCCCAGGCCAACTCCGAGCACTGCCGCCACAAGATCTTTAATGCCACCTGGGATATCGATGGCGAGGCGCAGCAGAAAAGCTTGTTCGGCATGATCAAAAACACCTTCGAGCTGCACCCCGAAGGCGTGCTGTCGGCCTATAAAGATAACGCTGCCGTGATTGAAGGCTTTACCGCTGGTCGCTTCTTCCCGGTGCCGGGCAGCAATGAGTACCGCGCGCATGAAGAGCCGGTGCATATTCTGATGAAGGTCGAAACGCATAACCACCCGACCGCGATTGCGCCATTCCCGGGCGCGGCGACCGGTTCCGGCGGCGAGATTCGTGATGAAGGCGCGACCGGTATCGGCGGCAAGCCCAAGGCCGGTTTGAGCGGCTTTACCGTGTCCAACCTGCGCATTCCCGGCTTCACCCATGACTGGGAAGAAGACAACGGCAAGCCATCGCGCATTGTTACCCCGCTGCAGATCATGATCGAAGGTCCGCTGGGCGGCGCCGCGTTCAACAATGAATTTGGCCGTCCCAACCTGAACGGCTACTTCCGTACCTTTGAACAGACGATTGCCTCGCCACGTGGCCCGGAAACTCGTGGTTACCACAAGCCGATCATGATCGCCGGTGGCATGGGTAACATCCGCGCCAACCACGTTGAGAAGTCCGAGATTCCGGTGGGTGCCAAGCTGGTGGTATTGGGCGGCCCAGCCATGTTGATTGGTCTGGGCGGTGGCGCAGCCTCTTCCATGGCGACCGGCAGCAGCGCCGAGAACCTGGATTTTGCCTCGGTACAGCGCGAAAACCCGGAAATGGAGCGCCGCTGTCAGGAGGTTATCGACCGGTGCTGGCAGCTGGGTGACAAAAACCCCATCGCCTTCATCCATGACGTAGGCGCAGGCGGTTTGTCCAACGCCTTCCCTGAGCTGGTCAATGATGGCGGACGCGGTGGTCGCTTTGAACTGCGCGATGTACCTAACGACGAGCCGGGCATGAGTCCACTGGAGATCTGGTCCAACGAATCCCAGGAACGCTACGTCATGGCGGTACCTAACGCCGACTACGAGCGTTTTGAAGCCATTTGTCAGCGCGAGCGTTGCCCCTTTGCCGTCGTGGGTGAAGCCACAGAAGAGCAACTGCTGGTGCTGAACGATCAGCACTTCGACAACCAGCCGGTTGATATGCCTCTCTCCGTATTGCTCGGCAAGCCGCCACGTATGCACCGCAGCGTGACCCGCGAGGCTGAGCAAGGCGACGACTTTGATGCCGCAACCGTAGAGCTGGCCGAAGCTGCTGACCGCGTATTGCGTTTGCCCGCCGTTGCCAGCAAGAGCTTCCTGATTACCATTGGTGATCGCAGCATCACTGGCCTGGTTGCCCGCGACCAGATGGTCGGCCCCTGGCAGGTCCCGGTTGCCGATTGCGCCGTCACCGCTACCAGCTTTGATGTGAATACCGGTGAAGCCATGGCCATGGGCGAGCGTACCCCGCTGGCCCTGTTGGATGCGCCTGCCTCCGGCCGCATGGCGGTAGCAGAAACGGTCACCAACCTGGCCGCCGCCCGTATTGAAAAGCTGTCGGACATCAAGCTGTCCGCCAACTGGATGTCGGCCGCAGGCCACCCCGGTGAAGACGCGCGCTTGTACGAGACGGTCAAAGCCGTGGGTATGGAGCTGTGTCCCGAGCTGGGCATTACCATCCCGGTGGGCAAAGACTCCATGTCAATGAAGACCCGTTGGGACGACGCCGGCACTGACAAGTCAGTCACCTCGCCGTTGTCATTGATCGTCACCGGCTTTGCGCCAGTGCAAGACGTACGCGCCACCCTGACGCCGCAATTGCGTCTGGATCATGGCCCTACAGACTTGATCGCAATCGACCTGGGGCGTGGCCAGAACCGTATGGGCGGCTCCGCTCTGGCGCAGGTATACAACAAGATCGGTCAGCAGGTGCCTGATCTGGACGATGCCGAAGACCTGAAAGCCTTCTTCGCCGTCATTCAGGGGCTGAACCAGGATGAGCTGCTGCTTGCCTATCATGACCGCTCTGACGGTGGCCTCTTCACCACGCTGACAGAAATGGCGTTTGCCGCCCGTTGCGGCTTGAGCATCAACCTCGATGTGCTCACCCAGGACAGCAAGGCACTGCCCGCTGTGCTGTTCAGCGAAGAACTCGGCGCCGTTATCCAAGTATCGCAGGAAGATACCGCCGACGTGCTCAGCCAGTTCTCCGATGCTGGGCTGGAGGAGTGCTGCGCCGTGATCGGTCAGCCAACCAGCGATCCAGCCATTGTCTTCCAGTTGGCGGGTGAAACGGTTCTGGAAAACTCCCGCGCCGCCTGGCAGCGCGTCTGGACAGAAACCAGCTGGCAGATCCAGCGCCTGCGTGACAACGCAGACTGCGCTGATCAGGAGTTTGAAGCCATCGCCGATGATGCCAACCCCGGTTTGCAGGCGCTGCTCAGCTTTGAACTCAATGACGATATTGCTGCTGGCCTCATCGCCAATGGCAACCGTCCGCGTATCGCTATCCTGCGTGAACAGGGCGTCAACGGCCAGGTCGAAATGGCCGCCGCGTTCAATCGTGCTGGCTTTACCGCCATTGATGTTCACATGAGTGACATTCTCAGTGGCCGCGTCACGCTGGAAGGCTTCCGTGGCCTGGTAGCGTGTGGTGGCTTCTCCTACGGTGATGTATTGGGTGCAGGGGAGGGCTGGGCCAAGTCCATTCTGTTTAACGGCATCGCGCGCGAAGCCTTCACCGAGTTCTTCGCTCGTACGGATACCTTTGCTCTGGGCGTGTGCAATGGCTGCCAGATGCTCTCCAACCTGCGCGAACTAATCCCGGGCAGCGATCACTGGCCGCACTTTGTACGCAACAAGTCTGAGCAGTTTGAAGCACGCGTTGCCATGGTAGAAGTGCAGCCGTCGCCGTCGATCTTCCTCAACGGCATGGTTGGCTCGCGTATGCCGATTGCCATCGCCCATGGTGAAGGTCACGCCGAGTTTGCCGACAGCGCCGCCGTCGACGCCTGTGAAGCAGCCAACGCCGTTGCCCTGCGTTATGTTGATAACCGTGGCCGCATGACCGAACGCTACCCGGCCAACCCTAACGGCTCACCGCGCGGTATTACCGGCCTGACTACTCGCGACGGACGCGTCACCATCATGATGCCCCACCCCGAGCGGGTATTCCGTGCCGTACAGAACTCCTGGTATCCCGATGACTGGAGCGAGGACGGCGGCTGGATGCGCATGTTCCGCAATGCGCGGGTGTGGGCCGGTTAACCCCAGCCAACGCAGCTAACACACAATCCCGGCACTCGCCGGGATTGTGCTTTCTGGCCCCCGCATAGCCAAAAAATGCCTTGGACAAAGCCCGCCACGCTGGATTACTCTCGAACCAAGCAAAGGAATTGCAGTTAATCCCGTCCCTCAGGTGGTTCTCAACCGCCGCCATGGCAAGGACAGCCAGCATTCCTTCACTCCCAATGTTAAACCGGCCCAACGGGTCTGTAGATAGAGCAGGGCGCTAGCGTGCCTGGGGTTAGGCCATCAACCGGAAAACGCCCGGCCCAGCAGAGTCTGTACCGCGCGATAAGGTTCTGTCAGAAGCTCAATAATGCTCATGGCTTCTGTGTGCGTAAGCAATACCGGCCTTGACCCGTATGGTGTCACCAATATCACCCAACGGCTGCTCAAGTACCCGCGAATACAGAAGCACAATGGCATTCAGCGCGAGATTCTGCGTCGCAGCCGCAAATTGCCGATCGGTGGCAAGCCAACTGAGAAAGGTGTTCACCTCAGCCGGGCCAAGCTCCAATGGATGACGCAACTTGTTAAAACGAATGAAATAACGAATCCAGTACCAGTAGCTCTTTTCGGTACGAATGCTGTAATGATTAACACGAATGACCGCCCGAAATTGATCACGCAAGCGGGGTCGGGGAGATAGGCTGTCCATGCTGACTCCTTAGCTGGTTATTTATACAGTAGTAATAGATTCATGAAATGTCGAAGTCAAGCGAATACGTACGGAATTACCAAGATGGGCGTAACGTAATGGTTTTAATGAAAAAATATTTTTACGGTGACGGCAGTATTCCGGAGTTATCTCGAACGCGCGGTTATGCATTAACACCGCGTTCTATCTAATCACTGTTATGCACATGGTAATCGTCAGTGACCAAACAGAAGCATGAAGCCAGGGTGGCTCTGGCCAAAGCAGCCGACGAGCTGGTGAATGAAGTTTCGGAAGGAAAGTGGGATCACGTTCCCGAACTCAACAGTAGTCCGATTGAGGATCTGAACGAGTTATTTGAAGAGCTTGAAAGGCGGTGCCCTGGCCATGGGCTTGAAGAGTATAGAGACGCTTATGCGAGAAGCTATATTGCCAACCGGTAGCCGAGTAGTTTTGGGCGCTCTCTATTTCCCTTGGGCGAAAATGCATAACAATCGCAGGCACTGGGACAAAGTTTCCGCTGCGCTTCAATTTTGCCCGTGCTGCGGGCGTTAGGCTCAAAGGACATAGACTATGGTATCCCTATTCGAACATCAGGATTCACAAGAGTTTTTTAGAGCGTGCTTACTCTCTGCTTATGGCCGAAGCAGACAGAGGGTGTGTTCTTCTTGGGGTTTCGATGTTGGATGAAGAGCTTACTACAATGTTCAAATCTCGCTTGCCAGAATATACAAGTAACAGTCGGAAAAAAGCGATATTTGACGGTAAGGGCGCGTTCGGCACCCTATCTTCCAAACTGGATATTGCATATGTTTGCCAAGTTCTTCCTGAAGATCTAATCAACTGTATGCATCGCCTGCGAAAACTGAGAAATGATTTGGCTCACCAGGCGTCACCTTTCACAATTCAAGAAAACGTGGAAACCATATTCGAAATATTTGACAAGGTAAGTGGGAACCTCGCTGCTGGAATAGCGCATATGTCTGGGGAGCTTGTCTATCAGACCTTTTTGCAAAAAATTATGGATGCTAACCACCCTCTGGATGAAGGCAAGAAACTCTTCGAGTCGCGAGAAGAGGCAATATCGTACCTGGAGCAGAACGACGAAATAAAAACAACCTTGGTAGAGCAAAGATTAAAGATTATGTTTGTAATAGGTATTGCTTGCCTTGGAGCGCTTATCATTTTTCACAGAGAAAAATATTTAGGTATGATTGGAAATAAAGTCTAACAAGTGCAGGCTGTCGGACAAATTACTCGCTGCGCTCGCAACTTGCCGCAGCTGCAGGCGTTAGCAACGCAAATCTAAATACGAGAAAACCCTTGAAAATCAATATTAGCTTTCTAACCCCACTCACAGTATTCCTAGGAGTGGTGCTGTTATCATTTATTGCATATCCACACGAGAGCCTCGCCCTAGAAGGCTTCATATCCACCCCTCTTTATTACTCAAGCGCATTTATAACCCTACAACTATCTCTCCTTCTTGTGTCTATGCGCTCAAGCAACGTCTCAGCGCCAGCATTTACCGCAGCCGCGTTTGGAATACTTGAGTTCACTTATGGGATATTTATAACCATAATAATTGCAAAATGGTATTCATCAAAAGAGCTATTCGAACTTGCAGGGCTTCTAGTTTTTGCCACTACCGCACTTATGCTCACTGTCGACGCAGCGTACTCTGGGCGCTGGGTAAAAATCCACAACCTTCTATCACTTAACAACAACGAAAAAGCCAGAAAAATTGGGGCAACTATAAGCTGGTCATCTACAGCAATATTTGCATGCTTCTGCATTTATTTGCGAGCAACCATGTAGTCAGTGCTGCTAACAACTGGTTCAAACCGTTCGCTTCGCTCACTGGGACGGGCTAATGCCCGCCCTTTAACCAAACGTTATAAGGAATATCGGTAATGAGCACATATCAGTCCGAGAGGCCAACAATTCCGGCGAATATTAGGCGGGAAGTTGAGGTAGAAGCGGGGCATGAATGCTCAGTAACAGGATGCAGTGAACATACATATCTCGAAATCCATCATATCAATCAAAACCGAGAAGATAACCGAAAGGAGAATCTAATTCTTCTATGCGATAAGCATCATAAAATGGCACACGCGGGAATAATTGATAGGAAAGCTCTTTATAGTTATAAGGAAGCTCTTAGAGCTCGCTTAAATAGCAATGAATTTGTTAGGGGGCAGGAAGGAGATAGAGTACATCGCTTTCTAAAAACGGTGACAGACCTTCTTTCTTATGATGATTGTGGTGAGGTTTCATGGGTAGGTTCTGAAACTGGGTATTGGTTTGAGCAAGACGTATATATCAAGTTGAGCAACTTTTTTCAGAGCATACATATTTATAGTTTAGAGCTTAGGTCTTATGATCCAAGCGTAAGAGATCGGCAGGATCGAATAGTCGATCTAATGCGGCAGGTTCTTAATATTAGAGAACAGGGTAATTATCGTTACAACGGAAGCTATTGCGCAACATTTATTCCAAAACATAATCTTGGCACTCCTGAGTATGATAATGAGATATCTGCACAGAAAAAACTTGTTGAAGATAAGCTGCTGGAAATACAAAAATTAGTATTCGAGTTATGGGGCTATGTAGAGAATAGGTTAGGTTAGCCTAGTCTTTCTTATAACAAGTCACTGCACTCGGAAATTTTACTCGTTTCACTCCTAAAATTCCGGTGAGTGAGGCGTTATGTTTTCTGAAGGAGAGCAAGTGAAATATACCAAAAAGTATTTAGTTTTTATATTCGCGTGCTTTACCACTTGGCCTATTGTAGGTCATGGTCTGCAACTAAAAGATCTATATACAATGTCAGATAATGATAGGGGTTGGTATATGGGAGGTATTTATGATGCTAACTTATCAAGCTGGAATGACGAGGGTATAACAAGCAACTGCCTAGAAGAGATGAGTTTTCAAGGTTTTATGACGGCGGCGGCAAAAACTGAGTGCAACACCTGACCTTTCCGGTACGGTGCTGCCCTATGTCTTATTCCGAACTCAGCGTTGCAGAGCGTGCCACCATTCAAGT
>JGI24519J20070_1000068_pt1 | contig 39427 bp, 31 predicted proteins | sample LinPmetageLP43_FD_20070 | JGI IMG/M metagenome (IMG submission 20070) | reverse complement strand
TAGATGTACACCCAAGCTTACAAGCTTCTGCAAGTTTAGATAAACAATTGGGTTGCGACACTGGTTTTGAAGCAGAAATAGCTATTGAAGGTATTTCAGGTTCAGGAAACTATGAGTTCGAAATTCTTGACAGCTCTTCAGCAGATGTTGAAACAAGGCAAACTCTTACAGGTGGAGCCATGAATGTACCAGTAGGTGTTCCGGATAATACTATAGACACAGAATATACGGTCAATGTTTATGATATTGGTACCGCCTCTCCAAATTGTTTTAGAACTTTTACAGTAACCATACCTGCAGCTGTTCGTCCAGATTTCACGGCAACTCCTATTGAGGTTAGTTGTTCAGGTGCTGATGATGGTAGCATAGAATTGGTTCAAGTAAATAACGGCAACAATCCGTTGACTTATGACCTAAATCCGATCCCAACAATTACAGGTTGGAACGCAGCTACTCATTGGGACGCAACAACAGAATCTTATATAAATTTACCAGGTGGAACTTATGAGGTAACCGCAAGAGGTCCTAATAACTGTACCACAGTAAAAACAGTAATTATAGATGAAAATGCAGCTGTAACATTTACTGCACCCGTTCCTATTCAATTTGGTTGCGCTAACGGTAATGACGGTGACAATGCTTCCATTACTATTGATGCTAGCTCTTTTGCTGGTGGTAGCGGAATTTATAATCGTTTTGAATTCATTGATGATGCAACTTCTACTGTGCTACAAAACAGCAGTAGCTTGGAATATACACATACCGATGCCGCTGGTGGTGATATTATTGTTCGTGTATACGATGACGAAGGTTGTTCTACAGAACATATTGTTACCATAGACCCTTATGACACTTTTATTGACGCAACAGTAAATGTAGATAGAGATTTAGACTGTGTAAACAATGGAGAAAATATTACTATAAATGTAAATAGTACTGTAACCAACACTACGGCAAATCTTGCTAATTATGAGTTTAGAATATTACCATCTGCCACGTACCAGACTGGTGACAATACTTTTACAAACTTAGCTATTGGCACTTATACTATTGGTATTAAAAATGTAACTACAGGTTGTGAAATTACAAGAACCCACACAGTAGAAGACCCAAACACGTTTAATATAGAAGTTAATAAACTTGCAGACGTAATATGTTATGGTACCGATGGAGGAATTGAAGTAACATTTACCGATGCATCATATACAGGTGACTTTAACTGGGAAGTTTTCAATGCTGATGGTACGGCTACCACTCGTACAGATGACGCTGGTACTTTTACAGGTACAGGAACAACGGCATCTATTCCGGTTGCTGCAGGTAGTTACATTTTAAGGGCTTCACAAGTTGGTACACCACAGTGTATTCAAGAAAGGTCGTTTACCATTACTTCGCCTAGTGCTCCTATTACTTTGGCAACAATAGATACCAATGATGTTGGTTGCAGCAATGATATGGGAAGTGCAAATATTATTCCTAATGGTGGTGAAGCACCTTTTAATATTGTACTTACACATATTAGTACTAGCACAGCATACACAGCTAATCAAGTAAATAGCAATTTATTTAGAGGTTTAAGCGATGGTCAATATACAGTACAGGTAACAGATAACTTAGGTTGTACAGAAACCTTTACCAATGCATTTACATTATCTCCTCCAGAACCGATAGTGGCGAATATTCAAACTACTCAAGGCTTGGTTTGTGAAGGCGATACCATTGCCGAAATAATGGGTGGATTTACACCTAGAACGGTTACGACCAATTATAGATATATTCTTAAAACTTACGACAGCGACGCTCCTGGAGCCAATCTAATTCAAACAACAAGTGCACAAACATCTCCGACTTTCAGCAATTTAAGATCAGGATATTACAGCATTACTGTATTAGATGATTTAAACTGTTCAGACGAAACAGCAATTATAGAAATTATTGAGCCTATTGAAGTTAAAGGTCAATTGGTAACAGCGCAAAGAGCAACTTGTTTATCCGATGCAGAGCTATTGCTAACAGCATCAGGTGGTACCGGTCCTTACATGTGGAATATTGATGGTACATCAACATTCAATGCAATGAATGAAATAAATGGTCCAAACACCCATTTGTTTACGGGAGTTCTACCAAATACATATCAATACTATGTACAAGATAGCGAAGGTTGTATTTCTGTTTTAACGAACAGCATTACCATTAACCCAATTATTCCATTAACAGTAACATTGGATAATGATAATCCGACAATTAACTGTAACGGCGATAACACGGGAGTTATAAATGCTGAGGCTCAAGGCGGATTAGGTAATTATCAATATGCCTTATTCTCTGATGCAGGTTTAACCAATGAAGTAAGTCCTAATCAACCAACAGGTCTTTTCACAGATTTATTGGCAGGTTCATATTATTTAAGAGTACAGAGTGATGACTGTGAAGTAACATCAGCCTTAATAACTATTACGGAGCCTGACCCACTTCTAATTGATACCGCTAACACATCAATTACTGATGTAACATGTAATGGTCAAGAAGATGGTAGTATTACAGTAAACATGATTGGTGGATCTGGTATTTATCAATATGCAATTTCACCGAATTTGGATCGCTTTAGTGATGACAATACATTCGATGAATTGGCTCCTGGTGATTATATCATTATAGCACAAGATTCCAACGGTTGTTTTGAACTTGTTGAAGCTACTATTGTAGAACCAGAAGTTTTAGAAATAACTACGGCAAGTACTCCTGAAATTTGTGTAGGCGAAGAAGACGGAACTATTGATTTAACCATAATTGGAGGTACCGCACCATATAGCACACGTTTAGCAGACGAAGCAGATTTTGTTCAAGATAGAACAAGCTTTACAAACTTGGCTGCTGGTGATTACATCATCTATATTGAAGATGCACAAGGTTGCGAAGAGACAATTATTGTAACTATTGATACCGGTGTTGACCTTGGAGCTATCGTTGAACCTATTTATGGATGTAATGGTAACTTCCCAAGCAACTATGTAAACATTGTATTAAATGACCCAAGCATAGAAGATGATGTTCTTTTTGGATTAGATACTGTTGATCCTATGGAAATGCAATTAACACCTATTTTCAGAGAATTGACACCGGGTACACATTTTATTAGTATTTCTCATGCAAATGGATGTATTGCTACATATGATGTTGAAATATTAGCATTTGAACCACTTGAAATAACTGTGGTTGAAAGTAACATAAATCAAATAACTGCAACGGTTACTGGCGGCAGAGAAAATTATACATTCTACTTAGATGATAGGGATATGGGCTCTGAAAATGTATATTACATTACCGAAACCAATACATACGATATAACCGTAGTAGATGAAAATGGTTGTGAATCTACTGCAAGTATATTTATAGAGTTCATTGATATTGAAATACCAAATTTCTTTACGCCTAATGGTGATGGAGAAAATGATATGTGGATGCCATTGAACATTGAGATATATCCTGAAATATTCATATCCATTTATGATAGATATGGTAGAACAGTTTATACATTTAAGGACAATGAAGATGGCTGGAATGGTTTCTATCAAAATGCAGAATTACCAACAGGAGACTACTGGTATATAATCAAACTAAATGGTGAAGCAGACACAAGAGAGTTTGTAGGGAATTTTACACTTTACAGATAAAACTTTAAAGAGTGGTAGTTTAAACTACCACTCTTTTAAAGTTTTAGATAAAATCTTGTAACCAATCAATCCTATAATATGAAATATTGGATTCATGATTTCATCGATATTTAGAATTGATTTCCCAAAAAGATTTACCTTCCAAGAGAAAGTTTACAATACGGATGAATAGATTTTAATATTAAATTGTAACAAACCATCAAGTTACTCGTCAAGTAGGTGTAACCAATCAAAACACACTTGACGTGAGTACCATTTTAACAGTCAATCATCTTACTAAAAAATTCGGGTACCTAACCGCAGTCAAAGACCTCTCGTTTACCATTGAAAAAGGTAACGTTTATGGTATTCTTGGACCAAATGGCAGTGGAAAATCGACTACGCTTGGCATTGTTTTAAACGTAGTCAATAAAACCAGCGGAGAATTTTCTTGGTTCAATGGTCAATCTTCAACACATGAAGCTTTAAAAAAAGTAGGTGCCATAATTGAGCGTCCTAACTTTTACCCATATATGACCGCTTTGCAGAACTTAAAATTAGTCTGCAAAATAAAAGATGTATCGGAAACTAAAATTGAAGAAAAGCTAGAATTAGTTGGCTTGCTTGATAGAAAGAACAGCAAATTTAAAACATACTCTTTAGGGATGAAACAGCGCTTGGCAATTGCCTCTGCCCTATTGAACGATCCAGAAATTTTAATATTAGATGAACCTACCAATGGTTTAGATCCGCAAGGTATTCATCAAATTAGAGAAATTATAAAAACTATTGCAGCAAAAGGCACTACTATTTTACTTGCCTCACATTTATTGGATGAGGTTGAAAAAGTGTGTACACATGTCGTTATTTTAAGAAAAGGGGAAAAACTATATTCTGGAAGAGTTGATAGTCTACAAGCTAGTTTCGGATTTTTCGAATTAAAATCTGATGACTTAGAAAAGTTAACTTCTTACTTAAAAAGCAATCAGCATTTTGGCAGTATAAAACAAGAAAATGGTCTGGTTACCGCAATTTTAACATCAGAGTTAGATGCCCAGACATTGAACAAACTACTATTTGATAATGGTATTATTGCATCTCACCTAGTTAAAAGGAAAGAGAGTTTAGAAGAGCAATTTTTAGCTTTAACCAAAAATGCCAACGCCTAACAAACCAACAAAATGATACGATTACTTCATATAGAATTTATAAAACTTTGGAACAACAGAGCTAGTAAGGTGTTGATTATCTCATATTTTGCGCTGCTAACATCCATAGCACTGGTAGCTGCCATAAAATTTGACATTGGTCCTATTAAATTTCATTTAGCAGATCAAGGTATTTTTAACTTCCCATACATCTGGCATTTTAATACTTTTATTACTGCATTTTTTAAATTATTCTTGGCAATCGTTATCGTTTCTATGATGTCAAATGAATACAGCAATAAGACTATAAAACAAAACTTGATTGATGGGCTGTCCAAGAAAGAATTTATCTTCTCTAAATTCTTAACGGTAGTCTCATTCTCTTTAGTTTCAACAATATTTGTTTTTATAGTTTCGTTGATTTTAGGTCTTATTTACTCAGATTTCAATGAAATATCTATCATTCTTACCGATTTAGAGTTCCTTTTGGCTTTTTTCATTAAACTAACGGGGTTCTTTTCCTTCTGTTTATTCTTAGGTGTATTGGTAAAACGATCTGCTTTTGCCTTAGGTTTTTTAATACTATGGCAAGTTTTTGAAGGAATTTTTCGTGGCATTATCAGATGGAAGTTTTTTGATAGCGAAACCACTGATATTATTATGGGGTTTTTCCCTTTACAATCAATGTTCAACCTTATCAAAGAACCATTCTCAAGATTAGGAGCGGTACAATCTGTAGCCAACCAAATGGGAGAGCAATTAGCATTAGATTATTACATACACTGGTATGAAATTGTTATTGTAGTGGCATGGATAGCCATTTTCGTATATGGTTCATTAGCCATATTAAAAAGGAGAGACCTTTAATACATCTGTTTAGACAGGTAATTAGTCCCATTTGTTAACCATACAGAAGTTTACATTTTCATTTTGTAGTATATTGTACTGTTTACGAAAATGCTATGAAAAAGAATTGGGACATAAAATTACCCAGGGTATTGGTTCTACCAATATTTTTCATTGCACTGCTATTTGGCACTTTAGAAACCTTAGCACAAGACTGCCCAGCTTTGGTAAGCCCGGCAGATGGTACCAATATGGTATCCGTTGACTCTTCTATTAGTTGGGAAGCCGTAGCTGGAGTACCAGGTTATATAATTTCATTAGGTACAACAATAGGCGGCAATGATATTTTAAATGAACGAAACGTTGGAGCTTCAACAAATTACATGCCACCCACTGGATTACCGGAGAATACCGAAATTTTTGTAACCATTACTCTCTTCTTTTTCAATCAAGCAAATATAGTCTGCGAGAGTCAAAGTTTTACGACTGCAGCTTTAAGTAAAGTTCCCGATTGTAGCCCAAACATTAGTCCGGCAGATACTGCAAATGATATTAATACGGCAACCAATATTATTTGGGGTGCCGCACCCGGCGCGTCTGGATATTACTTAACCATAGGCACTACTTTAAATGGTAGTGAAATTCTAAATAATGCAGATGTTCAAAATACACTGAGTTATAATCCTTCTATTGATCTACCAGCAGAAACCGATATTTACATAACAGTAATCCCCTATAATAGAATTGGTTTGGCTACAGGTTGCAGCACCACTATCTTCACAACGGCCGCCACCGCAGAATTACCGTTATGCTCGAGTATGGTTTCCCCAGTAAACGGTGAAACAAATGTGCCCCTGAGTCCTACATTAGAGTGGAACGAAATTGCAAATGCAACTGGATACCGGGTATCTATTGGCACATCACCCTTTGAAACTAATATTTTAGAAAATGCCATTCTTTTTAAAGCTTCTACTACAATTATCGATTTTGAGCCTAACCGGACTTTCTTTATTACAATAATTCCTTTTAATGAAGCTGGTGAAGCCATTGGATGTACTCAAGAAACATTCTCTACAATACTGGGTTGCGGACCATATTATGATCCGGTAAGTGGAGAACTTTTAATCTTAAATCCGTCATTGACATTCCCAGATACAATTTCCTTATGTAGAGGTAACACATCAAATACAATCACTGCCCCAGATGAAGCCGATGGCTATAGATGGTACAAATTAGATAGCAGAGGAAATGAAGCTTTAATTTCTAGTACCGCAAATGTGTCTATAACAGAAGAAGGAGATTATATCTATGAGGCATACGACATCTTCGAAGACTCAGGCAGATCTTTTGAATGCTCATCATCAAAAACATTTCAAGCAACTATATCTCAGACACCTGTAATTGAAAATGTCGATGTTCAAATAAGCGCAAATTCATTAAACTATATAATTTCAACAGCAGCTAATGGTGATTATGAATATGCCTTAGATAATGAAAATGGACCATATCAAAATTCTAACCAATTCAACGGAATTTCATTTCAAAATCATACCATATTTGTTAGAGACAAAGGAGGGTGTGGTATTGCCAAGCGTTTAGTGACACAAGATTTAACCGTTAACGGGTTCCCTAGTTTTTTTACACCTAACGGCGATGGTATTAATGACTTCTGGCAATTTATACCACCTGTTGAAACCGGTGAAAACAATGTATCCGTTATTTTTATTTTCGATAAATTCGGTTCTCTACTGGCTCAAATAGCTCCAAATACAGATGGCTGGAACGGTAGTTTCAATGGAAAATCCTTACCAGAATCAGACTATTGGTTCAAAGCTTTTTCTACGAATAACAAAATAATAAAAGGTCATTTTTCATTGAAGCGATAGATGCAATGATTCTGTTTATCGAACTCTTTTAACTCGTACATCTTTCGTAATTTTATAGCATGAAATTTAAAGTAGTATCAGACTTCAAACCCACTGGGGATCAGCCAAATGCCATTAAAGAATTGGTGAAAGGAATAAATGAAAATGAAAAATACCAAACTTTATTAGGTGTTACGGGTTCTGGTAAAACTTTTACGGTAGCCAATGTCATTGAAAAAGTTCAAAAACCAACGCTTTTATTAGCGCATAATAAAACCCTTGCAGCCCAACTATACTCAGAGTTTAAGCAGTTTTTTCCCGATAATGCGGTTGAATATTTCGTGTCATATTACGATTATTATCAACCGGAAGCATTTATACCTACTAGCGGTGTTTACATAGAAAAGGATCTTTCAATTAATGAGGATATAGAAAAACTACGTCTTAGTACTACCTCTTCTTTACTTTCTGGTAGACGAGATGTTATTGTTATTGCTTCCGTTTCATGTTTATATGGTATTGGTAACCCTGTAGAATTTCAGAAGAATGTTATATCTATAAAAAAAGATCAGGTAATTGCCCGTACAAAGCTTATGCATCAATTAGTGCAGTCTTTGTACTCTAGGACAATGGCGGAATTTAAAAATGGAAACTTCAGGGTAAAAGGTGATGTGGTAGATGTGTTCCCTAGTTATGCAGACCACGCATATAGAATTCATTTTTTTGGAGATGAAATTGAAGAAATAGAAGCATTTGACCCCTTCAACAATAATATTATAGAGGTATATGAAAATTTAAACATCTACCCTGCCAATATGTTTGTTACCTCTAAAGATGTATTGCAAAATGCGATACACAACATACAAGACGACCTAGTTAAGCAAATTGATTATTTCAAAGATATTGCAAAGCCATTAGAAGCAAAACGTTTAGAAGAACGTACTAATTTTGATTTAGAAATGATTCGTGAACTTGGGTATTGCTCAGGTATTGAAAACTACTCTAGATATTTAGATGGTCGCCAACCCGGAACAAGACCTTTCTGCTTATTAGATTATTTTCCAGATGACTATTTAATGGTAATTGACGAAAGTCATGTTACCATACCACAAGTTCATGCAATGTATGGTGGTGACCGATCTAGAAAAGTAAATTTAGTAGATTATGGATTTCGTTTACCGGCAGCAATGGACAACCGTCCTTTAAAATTTGAAGAATTTGAGGCTTTACAAAATCAAGTTTTACATGTTAGTGCTACTCCTGCAGATTATGAATTACAATTAAGTCAAGGAGTTTATGTGGAACAAGTTATTAGACCAACAGGACTTCTTGATCCTATTATTGAAGTTAGACCAAGTTTAAATCAAATCGATGATTTGGTAGAAGAAATTCAAATTAGAGTTGAGAAAGATGAACGGACTTTGGTAACTACTTTAACAAAAAGAATGGCGGAAGAGTTGGCAAAATATATGGACAGAATTAATATTCGATGTAGATATATTCATAGTGATGTTGACACATTAGAGCGTGTAGAAATCATGCAAGATCTACGAAAAGGAATCTTTGATGTGCTTATTGGAGTCAATTTATTAAGAGAAGGATTAGACTTACCAGAGGTCTCTTTAGTCGTTATTTTAGATGCCGATAAAGAAGGTTTTTTACGTAGTAATAGATCGCTTACACAGACAGTTGGTAGAGCTGCAAGAAACTTAAATGGAAGGGCAATTATGTATGCAGATAAGATAACGGCAAGCATGCAAAAAACAATTGACGAAACAGAATACAGAAGACAAAAACAAATCCAATATAACACAGATAATAACATAACCCCAAAAGCATTAAACAAGAGTTTGGATAGTGTACTTTCTAAGAATTCTGTCTCTACTTATCACTTCATAAAAGAAGAGTTAAGAGCAGCTGAACCAGACATGGATTACCTAACCAAAGAGCAGATTGAAAAGCTTATAAAGGACAAAAGAAAAGCAATGGAAAAAGCAGCAAAAGAATTAGATTTTATGCAGGCTGCGAAATTGAGAGATGAAATAAAATCGCTTCAAGAGCAAGAATAAGTCAAGTTTAGGAAAAATTAACCAAAATGGAATTTAGATATATTTAAACTTCACTTAAAATTGTATAAAATACTGGATTATAATTATTTAAATAAAATTTTTAGACAAGACTAAATCTTATAATTTTTATATTAAATGAAAAATTTAGTGAATTTATTGCTTATTGCAGTATGTATAAGTAGTAGTTTAAATAGCTTTTCACAGAAGTTAAAAAGCGATGACATTAAATTAATGGTCGATGAAAATTTCATGACCGCTTCTACGAATTTACATCATTTTTTAAGATTACCAAATGACGGTAATTTTCCCGAACAAATTGAAAATAATAAAGCTTGGTGCGATAGTGTTTTTAAGAGTTTAAAATTCAAAACACAGACGATAATTACCGAAGGTGCACCCCTACTTTTTGCCGAAAAAATATATCATAAAAAAAGAAAGAGTATTCTATTTTATTTACAAATTGACGGGCAACCTGTCGACCGTTCTGAGTGGTCTCAAAACGATCCTTTTGAACCCGTTTTCAAGACCTTGAAAAATGGAGAATGGACAACGGAAGAGTTTGATTTTAATCAAAAAAACATACCAGATGATCTAAGGATTTTTGCAAGATCTGCATCCGATTCTAAAGGTCCGGCGATGTCATTAATTTCAGCACTGAAAATTTTAAAAGAACAACATATTACTCCAGAATACAACATAAAAGTAGTCATGGATTTTCAAGAAGAACTTGGCTCACCAGATTTACCAAAAGCTGTTCTTAACAATAAAAGCCTCTTACAAGCAGAAATGCTTTTGATAATGGACGGCACTAGACATCTTTCTAATTTACCAACTTTGACATATGGCGCCAGAGGTATTACTACAGCAACAATTACCATTTTTGGTTCGACCGATGCATTGCATAGCGGTCAATATGGAAATTATGCACCGAACCCCGTTTTTAAGGCAGCACAATTAATAAGTAGTTTCAAAGATGAAAAAGGCATAGTTCAAATTAATGAGTTTTATGAAGGTGTCCATTTATCTGATCGCGATAAAGAACTACTTAATTCTATACCAGAAAATATGGACAGTCTAAATTTGAGACTGGGCATTGCCACTTTTGAAAAAGTTGCAGACACCTATCAAGAGGCATTACAATTTCCATCTTTCAACATTAGAGGCTTAAAAGCTGGATGGACAGGCAAGGAAGTCCGCACTCTAATACCCGAAGAAGTTATTATTGAAATAGATATGCGATTAGTACCTGAAACGCCAGGGGAAAGACAAATAGAATTACTAAGGGCGCATATTAAAGAAGAGGGGTTTTACATCGTAGACTCTATACCAACTAAAGAAGAAAGAGCAGCTTACCCTAAACTCGTGTCTCTCGATTACAGAATTGGCTCAAAACCTTTTAGAACTGAAATGGATAGTTCAATCGGTGAGTTTTTAAATTCGGCTTTAACTAAAGTGTTTGGTAATACAATTGTAAATATGAGAACTACCGGTGGATCCCAACCTATGGCGCCATTTATAGAAGCATTGAATATACCCGCAGTATCTATTCGAATTCCCAACCCCGATAATAATATACATGCCCCTAATGAAAATCTAAGAATGGGAAATTATAAGGAAGGTATAATTTCATGTATTGCGGTATTAACTGAAAAACTACCATAAAAAAAGTGCTTTGATTTCTCAAAGCACTCAACTAAACAACTCTAACCAACCTAAAAAAAACTTAGTACTTAAAACTTATTTTAACTCAATCAATCTTTTTGGTTTCGGCAAAGCCTCTTCCTTTTTTGGAATATTGAATTTTAAAATTCCGCCTTCATATGTCGCTTCAACATTATCTGTTGCAACTGTATCCGGCAAAGTAAATGATCTTTTAAAAGATGAAATACTAAACTCTCTTCTTGTAAAATTCTCTTTTACTTCTTCGTTCTCTTCTTTAATTTCTGCTGAAATAGTTAATACCGAATCATCAATTTCAATTTTGAAATCATCTTTAACCCTTCCAGGTACAAAAAGTTCTAATTCAAAATCTTTCTCATTTTCTTTGATGTTCACCGCAGGAACGGTAGCACGTTTATTTTCTGTACCACCAAACCAATCTGGTCTAAATAACTCATTCATTAAAGCTGGGAACAAAACCTCATTTCTCTTTGTTAAACTCATAATCGTATATTTTAAAAAATTAATTTATTATTTGATTTGAATAGAACAAAGTATGTACCAAGCAAAATTTAATGTCATTTTGTCCGATAAATAGAATTAAATACTGCCATTTTGTCTTAAATTTATCTTAAAGAGTCCGTATTATGTTTATTTAAGCGCTATTCTAGTGACAAGAATGATTAGTTTTATTGATAGAATTTTTAAAATGGATAAACTAACCAACTTCTTTCATCAAATACGTACTAAAATTGCTTTCTTCCCTACTATTATTTCATTAGCAGGTTTATTCTTAGCATTTTTTATGATATTTCTAGAACAACAGAATATTTCTGGTTACCTCATGAAAGTGGCTCCTGCTTTGGTTATTGATGATACAGATACTGCCAAAACTATTCTAAGCACTCTAATAGGAGGTTTAATCTCGCTGACCGTATTCAGCTTCTCTATGGTTATGGTGCTATTGAACCAAGCTTCTAGCAATTTTTCTCCAAGGGTTTTGCCCGGTATTATTTCAGATGAAAAACATCAGATTGTTCTAGGGCAATATATATCAACCATACTTTACAATATATTTATTCTAATTTCTATTGAACCTACAGAAAAGTCATACCAAACTCCGGGCTTCTCTGTGTTATTAGGTATTATTTTAACCGTTATTTGCCTAGCAGCCTTCATCTATTTTATTCATCATATTTCACAGGCTATACAAGTAGGTAATATTTTAACGGCAATTCATTCCCGAACCAAATCTGAAATAAAATCTATTGTAGATGAACAAAGTGATAATTCATTTCAGTTTCCAAGTCATAATCATTGGGAGGAGTATGAAATAACAGAATCTGGTTATTTTCATGGATTACTTCATGATGATTTATTAGAATTATGTAGAGAGAACGATATAAAAGTTATAATTCAACTACATAAAGGGCAGTTCATATTAGATGGTACCATTGGTCTATTAACAGAAACACCTATAAATACGGATTTAAAAACTAAACTTATGGCTACGCTACTTTTTAGTCATGAAGAACTTATAGGTGAAAACTATATTTATGGGTTTAGGCAAATTTCTGAAATTGGAATAAAGGCAATGTCTCCAGGTATTAATGATCCTGGCACTGCTTTAAATACCATCGACTATCTAACCTCTCTATTCATTGATTTAATGAAAAAAGCCGATTTTGAATACTTGACGGATGAGGAAGGGACTAATTGGTCGCGTATTAAATGTGCCAAGTTTTCTGAGNTATTATTTAATGTAATGGCTACATATAGATTNTACTGTAAGCATGATATAACAGTGATGAGAAAACTACTACANATGCTAAAAACATTAAGCAATCATGTTATTAATTCNAATCAATTAACCATTATAGAGGAAGAAATAAAACAATTAAGAGANGATNCAAACACCAATATTGAAAACAAAAGNGATTTAGAACAATTAGATGCCAATTTCATTTCTTGGTCTTAATTATAATGCGCCTTAAAAATTGCGATTAACATATTGGGTGGCACAATTTTACTAGGGTATTTATGCATAATAGTTAACACTTGCTGAATTGCGCCTGGTGGCAATCCCATTTTTAAACCGATATCATATATTCTTTTAACCTCATTTGGTTCTTGATTCTCATCAACATTCATAAGAAGAACCAATCTATTGAATTGTACGAGCCTATCTGACTGAGATTTAGGAATAACATGCTCAACATCAGTATTAAAAAGACTATCAAACGTTTTCTTACTCACCTCTAATTGCTGAGCAACGGAAAATAAAAAATCATACTCCGATTCTTTTATTTTATTATCGATTTTCGCAAACGAAATCATTTCTGATAAAATACTTAACTTCTCTTTATTAGTAGGCATATTCTTACGTAACAATTTGATATTCAGGGACTACATTTTTAAACGTAGCAAACCATTCTTTATTTCATCAGACGCAATATCATATTATTTTTATGATACTGGAAATTGCCAAACTTATTTAGTTAAATATTTTTTTATAACCTGTTCTCCTTCAGAATACTCTTCACAGAAATGTAAATCATATAAAAAATTTCTAATCGTATCTTGAGGTAAACCCATGTGTAATCCTTGTTTATATGAAGCTCTCACCCACTTGAAATAACTTTTACGTTGTTTTTTATCACGTAATGCCATCTTATAAAATCGTATAACCTTACTTGTTAAATTATCTGGAAGAATAAATATTTCCTCCTCTTTAATGTACTCATCAATAACATCTTGCATTAGCCCCAAATGACTGCCAATAGAGCAAATGAATTCGTATTCGGTTTGCTCTAAGGCATTATTAATCATTGAGGATTGAATCATGCCTGAGATAATTTTTAATTTTACGATTTCGGTCCCCATAATCTTAAATTAGTAGATTCTATTAATCACTTACTTACTATTTTTTCTTTCAACACTATAAAATCTGATCTTCTATTTACTAAATGATCTTGATCAGAACATTTAACTCCGTTACTACAGTTATTAATCAACATGGTTTCACCATAACCAAATGCGCTTAAAATTCGATCTGCAGATATTCCTTTACTTATTAAATATGTTCTTGTCGATTTTGCCCTATCATCTGAAAGGCGAAGATTATAGCTATCTGTTCCTCGTGAATCTGTATGAGATTCTATTTTAATTCTCATATCTGGAAATTGCTGCATTGCGAATAACACCTTATTCAACTCTATTTCTGCACGAGATGTTATAGCAGATTTATCGTAGTCAAAATAAATAGGATCTACTTTTATTTTTTCAACTTCACCATCATTCTCCACAATCATATCATAAGGTGTCAAGAAAACCACATTATCAAAAGATGGCTCTTCAGGATTTTTAGAAGTTGGGACTAACACCGTTTTCTTAGAAAATCTCTCTTTGAAAAAGACCAATCTATTCTCCCTATTACACGGCAAATTAATTTCATAATTACCGTTCTCATCTGTTAAAATAATTTCACGTAAACCATCTTTTGGGTTCTTAACCTCAATATTAGCAAAAGGAACAGGTTCTTTTGTTATTTCATTTAATACTTGCCCTGCATATGTTAAACAATCTACTGGCGCCATTTTTTCGAATGAATAAATATCATCGTCACCAACACCACCCATTCTATTGGAAGCAAAGTAACCGTTGCCATATTGCTCTTCCATAATCAATGAAAAATCATCCATATTGCTATTAAACGGCTGGCCCATATTTACTGGTAACGAATACTCGTCCTTACCCAGAATTTTAGATTTAAAAATATCTAATCCACCTAGTCCGTAATGACCATCAGAAGAAAAATATAATACATCATTTACAACATAGGGGAACATTTCTCTACCCTTCGTATTAACAGCAGGACCTAAATTCATAGGTTTGGAGACCACTCTACCATCTCTAGATAAAGCAACAACATAAATATCTGACCCACCAAAACCACCTGGCATATTAGAGGTGAAATATAAATATCTACCGTTTGAGCTTAAAGCCGGATGACCACATGAATACTCTTTATCATTTATAGAAAGTTCTACAACATCATTGACCTCACCATTATACAAATTACCTTTTACAATTTGCATATTAGATAGACCATCCTTATTTGCTTCTAATTTTCCCTTTTTGAAATAATTTCTGGTAATATAAATACGCTCTTTATCCTTGGACAAGGCAACAGAAGCATCATGAAAATCTGATAATCTGTTGGCCGCAAATTTTTCTGGAATATAGTTGCCATCCGCAGGAATGGTTACAAATAAATCTAAATATGGCTGATTGTTCCATGGATATATTTTACCACCAGCCTTGACAGAATCTCGTGTACTTGAAAAGACTATTTTTCCATCGCGATAAAAAGCTGGAGAGAAATCAGATTTTGGACTATTAAAGCCAAGCGTATCCATTTTATATGTTGAAGTTGTCAATAATAAGCTATCTAAATGTTTTTGCTGCGCCAATATCATTTGTAAACGATCTTGATCTTTATAGTATGAAAACAAAACCTCATCTGCCCTCTCAGCATCTAAATCTGCCTTTAAACACTGCACCAATTTTATGATATTATTCTCACCAACTTCATTACCTTTTAAAACATATAATTTAGAGTACCATTTCTCTGCATTGGCATAATCACCTATATTAAAATAGCTATCTGCCAAGTTCTGAATAATACGGGTATCTGGTTTCTTATTTTTTGTGGCAATATCTGTATACAAGGATATTGCTTTATCATATTTAAAATTTTCAAAATATTCGTCTGCACGTGTTTCCTTTGTCTGTGAATAAGACATAAAAACCGTACCTAACACTAAGTATGTAAATAGTAATTTTATTTTCATAGTTATATTTTTAGAAGAATCTTGGCGATAAGGCTCTCTTTTTCAAGCCCTCTAGATTGTAGGTTAATATTATTTCATGAGAACCACTATTATAATCACCCAAGTTGGTGGTAGTATAATCATAGGCATAACCTAAAAAGAACTTATTGGTAATATGAAAGCCTGCCAGGGCACTTACAGCATCATCATACCTATAAGCCAAACCAAGACTTAAGCGCTCTCTAAGTAAAAAGTTTGCAGACACATCTACTGTTATTGGGGATCCTGCTACATGTTTTGTTAGAACCGCTGGTTTAAATTTTACCGAATCATTAACATCAAAAACATAACCACCCATGAAGTAATATTGACTCTTACGCTCTGTAATAATTTCGTCGTCGCTGTCGTACAATTGAGAATTCAATAAATTGTTACTTGAAGCTCCCAAATACCATTTTGCTCCATAATAAAAAATACCGACACCTACCATTGGTCTAAGATTATTTAAGTTCTCTTGAAAAATTGGATCTAGACCATTGGCATAATTACCTTTAGAATAATCTACATTTAGAATATCTAACCCCGCATTTAAACCAAGTGACAGTGTAGTTTCGCGACCTGTTTTAATATGGTATGCAAAATTAGCATTGACTTCAAAATTATTTGTAGCCCCTAAATTGTCGTTTACGATAGTGAGTCCCAAACCTATTCTATCCTTTACCAGACCATGGGAAGAAAAACTTTGAGTTTCTGGTGAACCATCTATACCCACCCATTGTGATCTATACAAAAGACTTGCCGCCAATGTACCCTGCGTGCCGGTATAAGCGGCATTTAAGGTTTGCGTATTATACATATACTGTGTGTATTGTGCTCTTTGCTGACTATAGCCCACCACAGAAACAAAAACAAAAGCTAAGGTTGAAAGGATTTTTATAATTGATATATTGTTTTTCATATTGATATTTATTTGGAAATGTGAATGAATTAAAGTTTTGATTTTATCTAGCTAGGTGTAACCAACCGACCAAATCTCTATTCAACTCAGGTATATTAATAACATAGTAATAGGTACCAGCTGGCAAATGATCTCCTTTACTTAGAACACCACCTACATTCGCAATTCCATCCCAGTTATTCTGATAGTTCTGTGTTTCAAAAACCAAGTTTCCATTTCTATTATAAACACGTGTAGTATTTAAATAATCTGTAATACATTCCACCTCGAAAAAATCATTGAATCCATCTGAATTTGGCGAAAACTCATTATAGACTTCTAGACAAAATTCTGCCCCTAGAACTTCACCACATCGTATAGTCTCAATTTCTGTACGTAGTTCTTTATTTGGTGTACATGAATCTGTACTTAAATATGCAACTTCTATAACCGCATCCTGTAGGCTGTTCCAGGTGATAGTTACAAAATCATCTGTGGTAGTACCCCCATCTGTAATTACACCGCCAGTAACCGTCCATACATAATTGGTTTGATTACTTTCAGTGAAATAAGAATAAGACTCCGTGCTAATACAAGCTTCTTCTGTTTGTCCAACTAATGTAATTGGTGCGTCTTCAGTAACCGTTGCTACTATTTCTAGCCTACTGGCACTTTCACAACCATTTTCCAATCGAGCTATATAGTAGTTACCCGAGGTAAGTGCATCGGTTGGGTTTAGCATATTGCCACCTACCGCACTATCATAGAATACTACTTCATTTTGATTTACTTCTAAATCACCAATAACAGGATTAGCAGATGCACAAAAATTCTGTGTATTGGTAGACGTTGTAGGTGCATCAACTTCTATAACTTGAACAGTTATGGCTACACGGGCAAAAATATCTATTGGAAGGTTTAATAATCCTGTGAAATAAACACCGCCATCTACCAACGGGGTATTGTTACTTAGAAGACCACCGCCAACTAAAGCATCAAAGAAAACACCGTCTTCTAAATCTAGTTGTAAATCTAAAATAGTAGGATTCTCAGATGCGCAAAAAACCTGCGTTAAATCTCCAATAGGTAAATCTGGAATTGGTAAAGGAAGTTGTTCTGTTACGGTACATACACCAAAACTCATTATCAGCTCTACAATATTATCAGCATCAGAAAGTACATCTAAACCGGCTATATCAATAATATATTCTAAACTAGAATCTAACGTACCAACGTAATTTGCACCATTTAATCTTAATATAACCGTATCTCCTTCACTAACATCTCCCGAAACAGAACCGGTCAAAGAAATATTAGAATTGATATTATTTACGTCGATAATATCTTGCAGGGAAATTGTAGTGTCTAAAGTAGCATCAATATCAAAATTAGAATCTAACACTGTTACATTCACCTCTTTTAAATCCCCATCGGCATTTGCACAATCAACAACTTCTTGTTGTAATCTAACAAAATAATCATATGGAGAACTACCTTCGTCCAATCCATTAATAATTAAAGTACCAGCATCAGATATGGTATACGTAATATCACCAACAACCATATTATTAGTAATTTGATTTGTAGCATCCACATCAAAAAACCATTCATAGCTACCTTCTATTAGGCTTGTAGGCACCAGAACAACATCATTAGAACTGCATACAGGATTCTCTGCCCCAGATACATCTATATCTGTTGCTGTAGGTATGTTTAAAACATTTACAGTAATAGTTGCCCTAACAGATTCTTGAGAACAACCAGGTAAGGCAACACCTATATAAAAATTAGTAGTGGCGTTTAAAATACCTGTATTAAAGGAAGCTCCTGAGTTTAAGTTTGCCACTAAATTACCGCCAACTAAGTCATCATAGAACCTTAATTCCAGTCCGGTTTCATTTTCAATGGTAGTTAGCAAATCTATACTAGTACCAGCGCAAATTGTAATTTCCTCTGAGTTAAGCGTAGCTGAACTTGAGTTTGAAAGATTCAACAATTCTGAAAGAGATACAATTGTATCAATAACTATATTGGCCTCAACATCTAAAGCATCACTATCAACATTCACTAATGTTAAATCACCAGCTTGGTTTTCGCATCTACCATTCGTGGTCGTCAATTTTGCATAAACAGAGAAAGGCGTGAAGTCATCTTGAAGTCCTGAGATGGTCAGCTCACCATTAGAGTCTATACTATAAACTACACCATCAACATTTAAATTGTCAGTTATTTCATTAGTTCCATCCACATCAAAATACCAATTAAAGTCACCCGAAATTTCACTTGTTGGATGGTAAATAATATCTCCCGAAGCACATAAATCGCTATTTTCTTTTACTACAGTTATATCATTAGCAGTTGGTATAGGACTCACAGAAACTTCGACCGCCATTCTTGGCGACTCATTTACACAACCAATTTCGCGAGAAGAAACATAATAAATTGTAGATGCCGTTAATGCATTGGTTGTATAACTTTCCCCAGAATCTAAAACTGCTAAAAGAATTCCTCCTATTTCTGCATCATACCACAATAACTCTTCAGTACCTGGGTCTTCTGTTGTTGCAATTAACATAGCAGGTGATCCGTTACAAACAGTTATATTTTCAGAGCTTGGGTCTAATTCTGGAATTGCTGGAGCACTGAAAACATCAAATATATTAATGCTCTGATCTAGGTTAACCCCCAATAACGAACTTAAATTAATAGTAATTCTATCTATAGTAACATCAGGATTAATAGGTATAGTTACTGAACCAGTGTCTGTTAACAACCCTAATAAATCTAAATCTAATAGATTACTTAAATTATCTGTAAACACGTTGGTTGAAGAACCATTATCGGCAGATATTTGAATATTATTTATAACATTTAATTGTAAAAGAGATGGATCAACACCTATGGTAATATAAAACACATCGGTAGGATCAGACGGGGCATCAAAATAAAACGTTTGGCTTATAGAAGCTGCAACGCCTACTATACCTAAACCTAATTCTGAATACGTGTCTTTATCGTTATCGATGGCAAATTCAGGATTTGTAACGCCTGCACCTGCTAATTGTAAAAGATCTAATGTTATACCGGTACCATCAAAAGAAGTATAATCAGCATTTAAACAACTGCTAGAACTTGCTGCCGTAAATGCACCATAAACATCTAATTCTTTTAAAGTGTTTAACCCAATTAATGAACCTACTTTATTTTGAAGTCGGATTCTATTATAAGCTGAATTTGGAGAAACGGACATAAAGTAATCACCCATACCATCGGTAACCACTTTAACACCATTCATGTTAAATGAATTTGCTATACCAGAATCTGCTTGAAGAATTGTGGTGTTATTATTTTTAACATCTATAGCAAACTCTTGGTTCCCTAAAATTACAATTCCAGCTACATCGGCAAGAAGTCCCCCTAAATTACCACCCAACAAAAAGGGTAATAAATCATCTTCAGTATCTAAACGAATAAAACTTGTCTGGTTTGCGGGTATCTCTGTAGGAAATTCTAATTCTAAATATCCTGAATAAGAGCCAACACCTAGTGCCAGACCAGAATTAGCATTAATGATGGCACTTGACAAAAGATTTTGATCTATTGCTTGCCCAGAATTAACAACCTGACTCTCACTTATTATGGTATTGGCAAATTGCTGTTGCCCAAAGGCAGATTGCATACTTATCAAGAACACAATAAAAACTAAAACAAGTAAAAATCGATTTAAGTATTTTTTCTTCATAGCATTAATTTTGAAGGGTTTTTCCTACAATTATAACGCTAATCAATTATAATAGATATACGACAACTTTTACTTTACGATATATAACAATAAAACATCGATAAAATGCATAAAAAAATCGATGAACGACACATTTCGTGCTAAAAGACTATTTAAGTGTTTTAAAATCATTTATTTAATACATCAATCGATATAATTTTCTACATAATAATTCAAAGAATGAAAACATAAATAACTGATACAAAATAAATTAATAAAAAAAGACCTGAACATACAGGTCTTTTTTTCTGATTGGCAAAAGCCATGTCAATCATTATTTATTTAATAAATACTTGTGTGAAGTATAACATACCTTCTTGTGATGCTGATACAGAAATTGCTGTTTCAGAATAATCTCCTTCAATATTTTTTAAGTGACTAGCACTTGCTAACCAAGCTTCAAAAACACCTTCTGCAGATGTAAAGTTTCTACCCACATTTTCAGAAACTCTTGTGGCATTTAAATCAACAGATAATTCAGAAGATCTTTGTGCAAAATTATCATGATTAATTTCATCTAAAGAAATCATATAAGTGTTATGATCAACAGTATAAGATTGCGCTTGATTATTATAAGATAATTGAGATAAACCATTCTCTAATCTATAGTTATTTATCAATTTAAATATTTCCAGTTCCGTTTCATTATTCTCTAATGTTACATCTGTGGTAGATGTTGTACTTAAAACTTCTTCTTCTAAAGCTTCAGTTTTACTACATGAACTTGTTACTACTAAAATCAACATTAAGAATACAATTGAGAACTTCATTTTAATTGGCTTTGTTATTATACATGACAAAGTTACGTTCGGTACAAAGCTTAAAAACAGATTCTTCGGGCAATGGACCGTAAGTGTCGGCCAGTAGTTTAATCTTATAGTCAACGTAGTATTTATCTTATTTTATAGAAATACTTTATCGAAGTAATTGACTGATAATCTTAATAGCAGGAATTCAAAAGTATTTTAGTAATAACAAGCGAGGTATATTATTGATTAACCCATCCTTATTATATATACAAGTTTAAATAGATTCATTTTAAAAAATAAAATGGGGTCACTATATATGAATCACCTATTAATATGATATTGAAACCAACAGGTCATATTTTTATAATAACTTGCAGTCCTTAAAATTGCGATATGACTAATAATGATGTTTTTAAAAAATTAAGAGTAGCTTTAAAATTCAGGGATGATCAAATCGTTGAAATTCTTCAGTTAGTAGATTTTAAAATTTCTAAAAGTGAATTAGGTGCTTTCTTTAGAAGCGAAGACCATCCTAATTATATGGAGTGTGGCGATCAAGTACTTCGTAATTTCTTAAACGGATTGGTCATTCATTTGCGTGGCACAAAAGAGGACCCCAAAATACCGGGCGAAGTTCTTTTAAGTATGTCTGGAAATACGGCGAAATCTGCTCCAAAAAAGACAGTGAGAGAAGATTTTAAAACTAAGCAAATGAAAAAAGTGGATACTGGTATTAGCCATGTGAAATATAAAAACAAAAAAAAATCATGATGCACCTCTGTGTATCATGATTTTTTAACGGCAATCTCAATAGGGATTACGCCTTTACACGTACAGGAATAGTATATACCTTACCCTCCTCTACTTCAGCCAAATTAACCTTTTGATAGTTTAATTTGCTTTTGACAAAACTTTCCATTTTATCAAATTTTGTATTTACAGATAATACTACAATTTCACCATCTGAGTTCAAGGTGAAACGAACTTGTGCTGTTAAATCGTTATGCATTTCAGAGAAATTATTCTCTGATAACATTTCTGATATCTGTATTGAAAGATTTTTTGTAGGGTTTTCACCTTTTACATCGTTAGCTAATACATTACCTGTTGCAAGTAGCATTGCAGCTACGACTACTAAACTTAATTTTCTCATGACTTTTTGTATTTTACTCCAGTTATTCTGAAGTATGATTAATAATTGATTGATGATGAATTACTAAAAAGACGATTGTAAAATAAGAATGTTACAATTTAAACTCATTTTAACATCTCTTTAATAGTAATTCCTCAATTATACACCCCAAATTTAGAAATACAAGTCATGCGAAAAACATGATAACAGAGTCTTAACCATTATTTCATTTCGGTAACATAAAATATAGATTTCCTCCTTTTATGATTACGATTACTTAAAACAGAACACACAATAAATACTTAATAACTGATATTTCTATATTAATTGACAAAAAAAAGAACGCTAAATAAGCGTTCTTTATAAAATGGTAAGTGGTAATTCTACTAGTCTGCTATTTCTATTGGAATAACGTAAACTATATCTGAATTGCCCGGTTCAAGATTTTTAAAATCAATACCGTTCTTTAAAAACTCTTTTAATTTACTATTGGTAGATTCAATTGATAATAACCTGTACATACCATCTTCTGCAACAGCAATTTTAATTTCGGCTTTGGCTCCTCTTATTTGATCAGGTATATCCTCATCAGCTAACATCTCATGAATTTGAGAAGTTATCCACTTTGTTCCTTTATCCTCATTAGACTCGGTATCATGAGCCGTAACAGTTCCAATCCCAAATGTTAACATTGCGATTAAAATAATTTTGACTTTTTTCATACTATATATTTTAAAGGTTTGATAATTACACGTACTTATTGCATATACTACAAAATAACGTATTTAAAATATCAATATGATAATTTTAACATCTATTTAATATTAATTTAATAATATACATAGTTTATAGCCATATAAACTGCATTTTCAATAATTACATTAAAACTTAAAACAAAAAAAGACCATTCAAAATGAATGGCCTTTAAAAATATGATAAGCAAATGAGTTTAAGCCAATACCGCTTTAACCTTATCTGCTGCTTCTTGAAACTGAACAGCTGATTCAACTGCAAGTCCAGAATTGTCGATAATCTCTTTTGCAAGCTCTGCGTTAGTACCTTGTAATCTTACGATAATTGGCACTTTCATTGCATCGCCCATATTCTTATAAGCATCAACAACACCTTGTGCTACACGATCACAACGAACGATACCACCAAATATGTTTATTAGAATTGCTTTAACGTTAGGATCTTTTAAAATAATTCTAAAAGCTTCTTCAACTCTTTTAGCATCTGCAGTACCACCAACATCTAAGAAGTTAGCTGGCTCACCACCTGCCATTTTAATTAAATCCATAGTAGCCATTGCAAGACCTGCACCGTTAACCATACAACCAACGTTACCATCAAGATCTACATAGTTAAGACCTACTTCTCTAGCTTCAACCTCAATTGGATTCTCTTCTCTAAGATCACGCATTTCTGCATATTGCTTTCTACGGTAAAGTGCATTATCATCAATAGAAACCTTAGCATCAACAGCCATGATCAAATCATCGGACGTTTTTAATACTGGGTTAATTTCAAACATATTAGAATCACTTTCTACATATGCTTTATATAATGATGCAACAAATTTTATCATCTCTTTAAACGCAGTACCTGAAAGACCTAAGTTAAAAGCAATCTTTCTTGCTTGAAAACCTAACAAACCTGTAGCTGGATCAATTTCCTCCGTGAAAATTAAATGTGGTGTACTTTCTGCAACTTCTTCAATGTCCATACCACCTTCTGTAGAATACATAATCATATTCTTACCAGTAGCTCTATTTAATACAACAGACATATAGAATTCACTAGTTTCGCTTTCGCCTGGGTAGTAAACATCTTCTGCAACCAAAACTTGATGTACTTTTTTACCTTCTGCAGAAGTCTGCGGTGTAATTAAGTTCATACCAATAATTTGGTTTGCAATCTCTTCTACCTCTTTTAGGTTTTTGGCTAATTTTACACCACCACCTTTACCACGACCACCTGCGTGTACTTGCGCTTTAATAACATGCCATCCAGTTCCGGTTTCAGCAGTTAATTGCTTTGCAGCCTCAACAGCCTCTTTTGCATTATGGGCAACTATTCCTCTTTGGATGCGCACCCCAAAACTTGCTAATATCTCTTTTCCTTGATATTCGTGAAGGTTCATATATATGGTGATTTTAATTGTTAGGCAAAAATAGGAAACAGTAAGTAATAATCTAAAAATACTGGTGATTAATTAGAATAACTATTATAATTAACCTGATAAAAACACAAAACGCTTAAAATCTAATTGATTTTTTTAGCATTTTTAGTTCTTATATCTCAATATCTTTAAAATCTAAAGGGTCAAAATTTTTAAAATGACCATTAAGTTCAATAATTTTTTTGGTTCTTTCTACCTGAGACAATACCGTTATAGTGGAAGTTAAATGTAAACTTATAAAATTAAGACGGTCATTTTCTGATGGTATTTGCAATAATTGATATTCTTGTTCAAACGACAATCCTATTTTATGTGCTAGCGTAAAACTATTGAATTCCTTTACATTTATCTCCGTATAAGGAACATCCATAATTGTATATAGTTGTCGTATACCATTAATAATAACTTGTTTTTTTTCGTCAGTTGCTTCATAATCGTACTCCATCAGTTTAACAATTCCCCCAGCATACAACTTACCTTCCATCACATTGTCAAAGGCTAATAGTTTAAATACTTGCCTAGCAACACACACCACATCCATTTCTCCAGTCTCATAAGTACTTACGACTTCTACCAATTGTACTTCTACGCCGTACTCCATTTTATTATTGATAAATACAGGGATACCAAAGGTTATAGCCTCTTGTCTACAATCATTTATTAATTGTTTGTAGCGTTCTTCAAAAATATGAAGTGGAACTGTTTCCCCAGGAAAGAATATTGATTGTAATGGAAATAAAGGTAATTTCATCCGTTAAAAATACAAAGCTCTTTACATTGCGCCAAAATATACAACCACCTAGATTGTTATAAATATCACAATCTGTTATTTTTATTGTAATTACGTTATTATTTTTGCTCTTAATGATTAAGAAAAGTAAATTCGCTTAAAAATAGATAGCATGAGAAATGAGGATTTATTGCAGATAGCAAAAACCTATGGTGATCCGGTGTATGTTTATGACTCGGAAAAAATAGTTTCACAATTCAATAGATTAACCAAGGCATTTGGTTCTGTAAAGAAGTTACAACTTAATTATGCAGCTAAGGCACTTTCTAATATTACTATTCTAAGATTAATGAATAGTCTAGGTAGTGGTTTAGATACAGTATCAATCCAAGAAGTACAATTAGGTTTATTAGCTGGTTTTAAACCAGAATCAATCATATTTACCCCAAACGGAGTTTCCTTAGAAGAAATTGAGGAAGCAGCAAAACTTGGTGTTCGTATCAATATTGACAACCTTTCTATTTTAGAGCAATTTGGTAGCAAGCACCCAACAATTCCTGTTTGTATTCGAATTAACCCACATGTAATGGCCGGTGGAAATTCTAATATTTCTGTAGGACATATAGATTCTAAATTTGGTATTAGTATTCATCAAATACCACATTTACTACGCATCGTGGAATTGACTAAAATGAATATCAATGGTATACATATGCATACCGGTAGTGATATTTTAGATATTGATGTATTCTTATATGCTTCAGAAATTTTATTTGATACTGCACGAAACTTCAAAAATTTAGATTTTATAGATTTTGGTAGTGGTTTTAAAGTACCGTATAAAGTAGGTGATATAGAAACTAATGTAGAAGAATTAGGTAAAAAGCTAAGTACACGTTTCAACCAATTTTGTAAAGAATATGGTAAAGACTTGACATTGGCTTTTGAGCCTGGTAAGTTTCTAGTGAGCGAGGCAGGTGTTTTTCTTGCAAAAGTAAACGTGGTAAAACAAACCACATCTACAGTTTTTGCAAGTGTAGATTCTGGCTTTAATCACTTAATTAGACCAATGCTTTATGGTGCTACACATAGCATAAGTAACATATCTAACCCTGCTGGTAGAGAACGCTACTATTCTGTTGTTGGATATATTTGTGAGACAGATACATTTGCTAGTAACAAAAGAATAAATGAAATTACCGAAGGTGATATTCTTTGTTTTAAAAATGCAGGTGCATATTGCTTTACAATGGCAAGCAATTACAACTCTAGATTTAGACCACCAGAAGTACTTTGGCATAAAGGAAAAGCAATTCTTATACGCGAAAGAGAAACATTTGATGATTTAATTCGTAATCAAGTAGATGTAAAAGATTTATTCGCTGTTAAAGAAACGGCAAAAGTGAAATAAAGCGTTTAAAAATACGTTAGTTTTGGTATAATAGTTGGACTAAACACTCAAAAAAAACTCATGAAGACGTATTCTTTATTTTTTTCTAAATCTTTTTTATTCTTATCCGTTCTGTTTATTTCGGCAGCTAGTTATGCACAAGAAGTAAATTGGATATCATGGGATGAGGCTGCAAAATTGGCTTCAACCGATAAGAACCCGAAAAAAGTTTTTATTGATGTTTATACAGATTGGTGCGGATGGTGCAAGAAAATGGATAAAGATACTTTTCAAAATCCTGAGGTAGCTGCTTATATGGAAAACAACTACTACATGGTAAAGTTTGATGGTGAAGGAAAAGATCCAATTGAATACAAAGGGAAGACTTATAAATTTGTTCCTTCTGGCAGAAAAGGATATCATGAGTTTGCCGCAGCATTAATGCAAGGACGCTTAAGCTACCCTACTACAATTTTTCTGGATGAAGAGTTAAATATGCTTTCACCGGTACCGGGCTATCAAAAACCAGAACCGTTCATGGAAATAGCACGCTATTTTGGAGACAATATCTATAAAGAAAAAGATTGGAAAGCTTACACTGGCGAGGCTGGTAAATAAACCAAGAGTTTACTTTTAATATTACACGTAAGCCTCTAAAAACTTAACATGATAAATTGGTTACTCTTCTATAGAGTAACCAATTTTTTATTTAGTGTTATTTCAAACTTTAAAAATTGGATAGAACTTTCCATTAAAGTACTTTCACTACAACATATAATCACCAACATATGAAGAAGGTATTTTACTTGTTTTTTGGGGTCTTCGTAATCATCTCCTGTAAAAATAACCCAGAATCTCCCAAAGATATAGCATCGGGTGTTTCTTTAGAATTGGCTACCAACAGGAGCACTAGAATTTCCAACGTACACTACAATCTTAGTTTTCAAATTCCTAAAGAGCAAAAAGACCCTATACATTCTAATTTAATTTTAGATTTCAATTTAGATCAGACCAACGAGGCAGTTTATCTAGATTTTAAGGAGGAAACCGCTAAAATAAAATCGGTATTTATTAATGAGGATTCTGTTGCTATACAGCATATTAATGAGCACATTGTTCTACCAATAGAATATTTAAAAAAGGGACAGAACTCTGTTAGCATAGCGTTCATTGCCGGGGAACTTTCATTGAATAGAAATAAAGATTACCTCTACACTTTACTAGTTCCAGACCGTGCTAGAACGTTATTCCCCTGTTTTGATCAACCCAATATTAAAGGAGTTTATACACTAAGTATTACAGCCCCTAACGACTGGAAAGTGCTATGTAGTACTAAAGAGGTAAATAAAATTCAAAAAGAAGAATTTACACAGTACAACTTTGGCAAATCTGACCAAATGAGTACGTATCTATTTTCTTTTGTAGCAGGCAAATTTGAATCGGCAACTCAAAAAACCTCAAATCTGGAAATGACTATGTTGTACAGAGAAACAGATTCTACTAAAATTAAATACAGTACCGATTCCATTTTTGATCTTCACCAGCAATCACTAACCTTTTTAGAAGAGTATACCGCATATCCTTTTCCTTTTCAAAAAATGGATTTTGCTGCAATTCCTGGTTTTCAATATGGTGGTATGGAACATGTTGGTGCCATTCAATACAGAGAAAGCTCTCTTTTCTTAGATGAGAGCGCAACTGCAAACCGAAAATTAAGTCGCGCAAAACTGATTGCTCATGAAACCTCTCATATGTGGTTTGGCGATTTAGTTACCATGAATTGGTTTAATGATGTTTGGATGAAAGAAGTTTTTGCAAATTTCATGGCAGATAAAATAATGAATCCAGCCTTTCCTAACATAGACCATCAACTGGCTTTTATGATTACCCACTATCCCAATGCCTATGGCGAGGACAGAACTCTTGGCACAAATCCCATAAGACAAGACTTAGAAAACCTCAACAATGCAGGTTCATTATACGGAAGCATCATTTATAACAAAGCACCTATAATGATGCGCCAGCTTGAAACCGTTTTAGGAAAGGATGCATTTAAAAGTGGTATACAAGAATACATCACAATTTTTGCTTATAAAAATGCTGTTTGGGGTCAACTCATAGACATTTTTGACAAAAAATCATCAACAGATATTGAAGCATGGAGCAACGTTTGGGTCAATAATTCTAGTAGACCTATTTTCAATGACAACATAAAATATGATTCAAACAACAGGATAAGTTCATTTGAATTATTTCAGAAAGCCGAAGATGGAAGTAAAAATATCTGGCCGCAGACTTTCGAAATTCTATTTGTTTATCCAAAAGAAACTAAAGTCTTTACCGTAAATATGCTTGAAGATAAGTTTCATTTAAAAGAAACCATTGGTTTACCTAAACCTGAGGCTATTATCTATAATTCAAATGCAGAAGGTTATGGGGTATTTCCTATTCAAGAAGAACAATTAGAAATAATAACCAACCTCAGCGACCAGGTAGCACGTGGTTATAGCTATATCAATGTATTTGAAAATGTGCTTAACGGTGCTGTTGCACCCTCATCTGCTCTAAAACTATTTCTAAAAGGGTTAAACGATGAAGAGAATGAATTATTGATAGGGCTTATTTCTAGATACACCACTACCCTATATTGGAAATACTTAACCGAAGAACAACGTCTCTTTTACCAAAATGAAATAACCGATCAAGTCTGGACTAAATTACAAGAACCACTTCCCGCAAATATTAAAAAAACTTTATTCTCAACTTTTTCATCTGTTGGTTATACCGATAAATCACTTCAACGATTATATGATATATGGACGAAGAATATAAAGATTGATGATTTAAAACTTAACGATGATGACTATACCGAATTAGCAATGAACTTGGCATTATATGGTCATCCTGATAGCGAGAACATTTTAGTTACGGCTGAAAAATCTATTTCCAATCAAGATAAATTAAACCGATTTAGATATTTACTACCGTCACTTTCAAATGACTTACAAACAAAAAACGATTTTTTTAAATCTCTTAGCAAAGAAGAAAACAGAGCTAAAGAATCTTGGGTAGCAAATGCAATGAATAACTTAAATCACCCTTTGCATCAACAAGAGTCGATCGATTATTTAAGAACAAGTCTTAATCTTCTGGATGAAATTCAAAAAACCGGCGACATCTTTTTCCCAAAACGATGGTTAAGCAGTACCATAGGAAATTACACTTCAAAAGAAGCATACGATATATTACAAACGTTTCTTAACGAAAATCCCGATTTAAATCCGTCGTTAAAATCAAAAGTTCTTCAAGCTTCAGACGATTTAAGAAGAGTACAAATTTTACAAAAACCACTGGACACTTCTGTAAACTGATATTTTGAGACATAAAAAAAGAGGTCAATTAAAGACCTCTTTTTTTATAATCAATATTTAATTTTCTATCTACTGTAATTTGGACTCTCCTTTGTAATAGTTACATCATGTGGGTGACTTTCATTAATACCACTGGCTGTGATCTTAACAAATCTACCATTGTCCTGTAATGTTGCAATATCTTTAGCGCCACAGTATCCCATACCGGCTCTAAGACCACCAATAAACTGATGAATACTTTCAAATAAATCACCTTTGTAAGGTACACGACCTACAATACCTTCTGGCACTAATTTTTTAATATCATCTTCAACATCTTGAAAATAACGATCCTTACTACCTTGTTTCATGGCTTCAACAGAACCCATTCCTCTATAAGATTTAAATTTTCTTCCTTCGTAAATAATAGTTTCTCCAGGAGACTCTTTTGTACCTGCCAATAGCGAACCTAACATTACGGTATCTGCGCCTGCTGCAATAGCCTTAGGAATATCACCAGTGTAACGTATACCACCATCTGCAATAACAGGAACTCCAGAACCTTTTATAGCTGCCGCTACTTCTAATACAGCAGAAAATTGAGGAAAACCAACACCCGCAACTACACGAGTAGTACAAATAGAACCAGGACCAATACCTACTTTAACAGCATCTGCACCTGCATCTACCAAATATTTTGCAGCTTCACCTGTAGCAATGTTACCTACAATAACATCTAGATTAGGGAATTTTTTCTTTACCGCTTGCAATACCGCCACAACACCTTTCGTATGTCCATGGGCTGTATCTATAACTACTGCATCTACCCCTGCATTTACCAAAGCTTCTGCTCTATCTACAGCATCACCGGTAACACCCAAAGCTGCTGCCACTCTTAAACGACCATATTGATCTTTATTGGCTATAGGCTTCTGGGTTAATTTTGTAATATCTCTAAAAGTTATCAATCCTACCAAGATATTATCTTTGGTTACGACCGGTAATTTTTCAATTTTATGTTGTTGTAGAATATCTTCTGCTTCAGATAATGAAGTTCCTTCTTCTGCAGTTACCAAGTTTTCTGAAGTCATAACCTCAGATATTGGTCTTTCGTTATTTTTTTCGAAACGTAAATCCCTATTGGTTACAATACCTAATAGTTTTCCTTTAGCATCAACAATTGGAATACCACCAATGCTATACTCCTTCATATTGGCCTTGGCATCTTTTACTTTAGAATCTAAAGGCAAGGTTACCGGATCTAAAATCATTCCGCTTTCAGCCCTTTTCACTTTTCTTACCTTCATTGCCTGCTGCTCAATAGTCATATTCTTGTGCAATACACCAATACCACCTTCTTGAGCCATGGCAATTGCCATTCTAGACTCCGTAACCGTATCCATCGCTGCAGATATAATAGGCACGTTGATTGTAATGTTTCTTGTGAATTTTGTCTGAATATTGACTTCTCTTGGAAGTACTTCAGAATATGCAGGTACTAATAATACGTCATCGTAAGTTAGACCTTCTCCTAGAATTTTATTTTGATGGGCTTGCATAGCAATTAAGGATTTAATTGCGTGCAAATATAGTGAATATTATTGGTTAATAATATTAGCGTTCTTCACTGAAAATGTTAATTGATACAAGACGATTAAAGCAGATGCAGTATATGTAGCGGTCATTAAAAAACCTGATAACATTACTATATATTTAAACCAAGATATCCCTGACCATAAAAAGTAAATTCCGCCAAAAGTGAGTAAAACCGATAAAAATGGTTCAATAGTTAAAAAGAGTTTCAACCGTGTTGGTAAATTAGTCAACCAAACTAAAACACCTAATAAAAAAAAGATAAAAGACATGGAAAGTATGTGCGTATGAACAATAGTCAGCATTTGTCTTTTACTTTTCTTGAACTTCATAATCTCTGCGTTTTCATCTGCTTCATTGCCAAGATAATTCTCTTCTATACCACTAGGATTAGAAGTACTTGTTTCTGAAACAAATAACAAACCTGTATAATAGCCAATAGAAAGTACAATTACAAAAGCCCCTATAAATAAGCGAATTGCTTTTGGAAGCTTTAATAAAAGACCATTAAATTCCATTATAATACTTTCTTTTCCTGCAATATAGTAAGTGTTTGTAAAAGGTCATCAATGGCATTAGTCATAGAACGAACCGAAATAGTAGCTCCTGCAATACCATCAATATTTGTTTTATAATTTACCCTATCACCAGGTATTTTACCAACAAATTGTTTAAGCCAGCGCTTACTTCCTATTTCGCCACCATATTCTTCTCGGTAAATAAGAACCTTGGAATGTAAAATTTTAAAATTATTATCCAATAAAACCATATAGTCAAACTGTGCGGTTTTACTTGGTGCCTGTTCAATGAACATATATCCAATAAGACTTTTACCATCAAATAATTTAAATAAATTCTCGCCCGTAATTTTACTTGGTAAATCTTTATTTAAGTTATTTTGGACAGGAATAGACTCCATTGTAAAAGTTTCAATTTCAAAATAACCTGTAATTTCCTTATCTACTTTTTTCTGAAGGTTTTTGGGTAAACCAAATCCCATTACCATGGCTATGGTAAGCATACTCACAACTGATTTTACAACCTTCTTTTTCATAAATGGAAACTTAAGTAATTCTATTAAAACCAAACGCCTATTCCAAAATTAAGTCTATCCTTAATATCATCTCCTTCTAAGGCATTGCTACGAAACTGATAATCTCCTTTTAAAACAACACCTGGAGCAATATGATAAGTTAATCCTGTAGTAACATCTGTTCTGTCATATGCCTCATTACGTATCAAACTACCCGCTGTATTGGCATGGGTATCATACTGTTCGTACCTTGTAAAAACATATAATTTTTGTTCTTTGTCCATTGCCAATAAATTATAAGCTCCTTCCACATAAAATCCTCTTAGAGCACTACCTAAATCTCTACCAGTAGCCGTATTATACTCTTCTGTATCTGATAAAGAAGCATTTATAAACTGTCCCCTTGCCGTAAAACGATCATATGCATAACGTGCATCGACACCAACCATTGCTATACCAATATTTGCTCCTTCCAAGGTTTCTATATCATCTTCTGCCTGTGTTTTTCCAAAATAAGTAGAAAGACCTAAGCGAAGGCCAGAAATACCGTAATAATCTAATTTAGTAGACAATGTAGGGCTATCTATAGTAGATTGTATTGCTTTTTGGCGACCACCTCGTAATCCGCTAGAGCCTCCTAAGAATCCAGATAAACCACCAGCACCATTAGCCTCTGTAGATTTAAAACCGTTAAAAACATATGCCTGGTATCCTAAATTAATATCATTGAACCTACCTGCAACTCCAACACCAATTTCACGCCATGTAGTTGGTACAATAGCATTATCCATTCCCGGTCTTTCAGTACCATTAAAAGTTGTTGGCTCATGAAATTCATTAATAATTCCCATGGGCACCAACATTAAACCACCTCGTAAGCTCACATTATTTCCAACGGAATAATTTACAAATGCTTGTTCTACAAATATTTCATTAACATGCTCTAGCTCAACCTCTGTAACAAATTGTGTTTTATCATTAAAACGATATCCAAAAAGCAAAACCATTCTTTGCACATCTAATTCACCATTATCACCCTCTGGCTGATTATATAACATCTCTGCATAAGCACCAACGGTAACTGCAGAAGCATAATTACCTGACAGTAATCTTTGCGCGGCATTGATTTGAGTTTGGGGCACTAATGTAATTGAATCTGTTCTAGTCTGAGCCTGTAAAAAGCTAGCCGACAATAACAAAATAAATAGATAAGGGTATTTCATCAAGATAAATTTTCTTTACAGGCCGTTAATTATTAACGGAGCGCGAATTTATAATCTAAATTTGACTTAACAAAGCTTATCTGTATTAAATCTAAATAACCTTAGCAAGGTATTACTATTGATTAAAATGCAAAAAGGAAGGTATTAATGAAATTTAGAAAACAATTCTGTAGCCTTATTATAGGAAGCTTCAAAAGCCATCCAATTAACGCCAGATTCTACTTTTTCTGATGTAAAATACGATAGCATTTTCTCAGTTGGCATATTACCCGTTAAATCATCTTTAGCCATTGGGCAGCCACCAAATCCTTGTATTGCACCATCAAACCGTCTACAACCGGATTCGTATGCAGCAGCAACTTTCTCATGCCATTTAGTAGGGGTGGTATGTAAATGCGCCCCAAATTCAATACTTGGGTATTTAGGAATAAGATTAGAGAATAAATAAGAAATGGTTTCTGGGTCTGAAGATCCAACAGTATCGGAAAGTGACAATATTTTAGCTCCCATTTTTGCGAGTTTCTCTGTCCACTCGCCAACTATATCAACATCCCAAGGGTCACCATATGGATTACCAAACCCCATAGATATATAAGTAACCACCTCTTTATTGGCCGCATCGGCTAAATTAAATACCTCTTGTAAAGTCTCTACAGATTGTGCTATGGTCTTATGCGTGTTTCGCATTTGAAAATTCTCTGAAATAGAGAAGGGAAAACCTAAATAATCTACTTCTGGATGAGAAACTGCATCTTCCGCTCCACGTACATTTGCCACAATAGACAGTAACTTTGAGTTTGTCTTTGAAAGATCCAGCTTAGCTAGTACCTCTGCGGTATCTACCATTTGCGGTATTGCTTTGGGAGAAACAAAACTCCCAAAATCAAGGGTATCAAAACCACAACCTAACAATGATTGTATATACCTAACCTTTTCATTAGTTGGTATAAATGTTTTAATGCCTTGCATGGCATCCCTAGGACATTCAACTATTTTAAGCTTAGAATTAGACATTATGTAAAAATACGAACTCTAAATAAGTATGTCATATTAATGTTTTAAATAAACTAACCGAAGAATAAATAAATAGCGATACCAATGAACACAATAATCTGTACCCATTTTAATATAAAACCAGTATGTTCTTTAGTTTTTATAAATGTTGAAATCTGTCCAGATAAAATGGCAATACCACTAAATACAATTGATGAAACCAGAATAAACAACAAACCCAGCGTATAAAATTGGAACACATTACTTAAAGAGTCTGAAAATAGAAACCCAGGGAAAAAGGCCAGAAAGAATATAACCACCTTTGGGTTTAATACATTCATTATAAATCCTTGTTTATATAATGCCCCTAAGCTTTTTTTATTCTTTGATTCCCCCTCTATGGCTATAGCATCACCTCCTCTATATACCAGTATTGCGAGATACAGTAAATACGCAGCTCCAAATGCTTTAATACCCGTAAATATGGTTGGGTTATTTTTTATGATGGCAGACACACCAAATGCCAAAAGAGTAGTATGTACTAAACAACCGGACATTAAACCTGCAACAACTGCTAGTCCTTGTTTTTTACCATTACTTATACTCTGTATTAGAACAAAAATATTATCAGGACCAGGCGATAGAGACAAAATGAAGGTAGCTACAGAAAAGGCAAGTAAAATATCGTAATTCAATTCAGGAGTTTTAAGTTCTTCTCGAAATGTACGAATAACCCAGAATTACACCTATTTTTAATATCTTGTTTAAAAATAAAGACACTATGAAAATTAAAGTACTGGTATTATTAATTAGCATTTCGTTTATGACCTCTGCATTTGCTTCAACAAATGAAAATATAACAGCAACTAAAATGATTAAAACCGACAGCCTTTTAAGGCACACCGTTTTTTTTAAATTTAAAGAAGGGACTACACCTGCTCAAATAAAGCAAGTTGAAGATGCTTTTAGCGCATTACCTTCTAAAATTGAACAAATTAAAGGTTATGAATGGGGCTTGAACAATAGCCCAGAAGGACTGGATAAAGGGTTTACCCATGCTTTCATTCTTACTTTTGAAAGCGAAGAAGATCGTGCCATATATTTACCTCACCCTGACCACAAAGCCTTTGGTGCAGTTTTAACCCCACATTTGGAAGATGTTTTTGTAGTTGATTTTTGGATTAAAAATTAAAATAGAATCTCAAATAAAAACAAATGCCTTTGTACACGTTCGTACAAAGGCATTTATTCTTTTTAGCTGTAGTATATTGTATTAGGCTTCTGCTGTTCTTTCTAATAAAGCTTCATTAATTTTCTTTACCAAACCAGGGCCCTCATATACAAAACCTGTCCAAAGTTGTATTAAATCTGCACCTGCATCTAATTTTTCAATAGCATCTTCGGCAGAGTTAATACCTCCTACCCCAATAATTGGAAATGCTTTGTTACTTTTTTCCGCTAAAAACCTAATTACCTCTGTACTTCTGTCTTTTAAAGGAGCACCACTAAGTCCGCCAGCCTCTTCTATTAAAAGTGCGTGCGATTTTAAATTCTCTCTAGAAATGGTTGTGTTTGTTGCAATAACGCCATCTATGGTAGTAGTACTTACAATTTCAATAATATCTAACAACTGACTATCTGTAAGATCTGGTGCTATTTTTAGTAGAATTGGCTTACGCTTTGTGCTTTTACGTTTACTAAGTTTAGAGTTTTCCAATTGAAGTTCGTTCAACAATGCCGTTAAAGGCTCTTTGTCTTGCAACTCTCTTAAACTTGGTGTATTTGGTGAACTAACATTCACCACAAAGTAATCTACATGATCAAATAAGGCATCAAAACAAATTAAATAGTCTTTGATAGCTTCATTATTAGGTGTTATTTTATTCTTACCAATGTTACCACCTATTAAAACTTTATGCTCTTTTTTTAAATTTTCTACCGCTTCAAAAACACCTTGATTATTAAAACCCATTCGGTTTATGATTGCTTTATCCGCTTTAAGACGGAATAATCTCTTTTTAGGATTTCCTTCTTGTGGTTTGGGTGTAAGTGTCCCTATTTCTACAAATCCGAATCCGAAATCCGATAGCTCGTTATACAACACTGCGTTTTTATCAAAACCAGCTGCCAACCCTACAGGATTCTTAAATTTTAAGCCAAAAAGTTCTTTCTCCAAACGTTTATCCTCAACGGCAAACATAGATTTCATAAGACTAGTAAGTCCTATTTTAGAAAAAAACTTTATACTCGAAAAACTAATATGATGAACTTTTTCTGGGTCTAACAGAAACAAAATAGGTCTGATAATAAGCCTGTACATGTATATATTTTAGAAGTCGCAAAAGTACAAACTGTAAACGAGAAAGTTAATTATAACTTATCTGTTTTCATCAACAATACTATCGGCATATATTGTAGGCATAACTAAATATGGAGAACGATTGGCTTCTTTACACAATGTTCGGTATAACTCATATTGCTTAGGATTGAATAAAGCCAACATTCTTTTGTCAATAAGTGACTGAACACTGTTCATACTATCCATAACAGCCTTATACTTATCTGCTAGTTGGCGTAATTCGGTTACATTGCTCTGTGGATGCCGTTCTGCAACATTCTGCAATTCATTACTCAGTACATTATTTCTATATTTTAATTCAGCACTAAAACTTATCAACTTCTCATTTTGCATTTCATTAAGCTGAAAGATATCTGAAATCACGGAATCATTGGTAACCCCAACCCCTAATACACAATCTGCCTGTGCATTTACTTTTACAAAAAATAAAATAGAAGCTGTGATTATTAAATACTTAAATTTTTCCATGCCAAAATATATAGAATATTACGTTTACTAATTTACAATTTATAAGCTTATTTTTGATAAAACCCATTTACAATGCAACATATTATTGATCGTTTCATAAGCTACATCACTATTGATACACAGAGCGATTCATCATCAGAGACCACACCGAGCACTGAAAAGCAATGGAATTTAGCCAACAAATTAGTTGATGAATTACGTGCTATAGGCTTATCTGATGTTACCATAGATGAAAACGCCTATATAATGGCAACACTGCCATCTAATGTAGAACATGATGTACCTACCATAGGTTTTATTTCTCATTTCGATACTTCACCAGATTTTTCTGGCACCAATGTAAAACCACAAATAATCAATAACTATGATGGTAAAGACATTGTGCTGAACAAGGAAGAAAATATCATACTATCTTCAAGTTATTTTGATGATTTATTGCAATACATTGGGCAAACGATTATAACCACAGATGGCACAACACTTTTGGGTGCCGATGATAAAGCAGGTATCACAGAAATAGTAACCGCTATGGAGTATTTAGTTAATCATCCTGAAATTAAGCACGGTACTATTAGAGTTGGGTTTACTCCGGATGAAGAAATTGGCAGAGGGGCTCATAAGTTTGATGTAGAAAAATTTGGTGCTGAATGGGCGTACACTATGGATGGTAGTCAAATAGGAGAACTAGAGTATGAAAATTTCAATGCTGCAGGAGCAAAAATCACTATAAAAGGTAAAAGCGTACACCCTGGATATGCGAAGGGTAAAATGGTAAATGCGGTGTTAATTGCCAATAAGATTATAAGTGAATTACCTAAACATGAAATACCAGAAGAAACGGATGGTAGAGATGGCTTTTTTCATGTACACCATATGGAAGGTGAAATTGAAAATGCTACCGTAGAACTTATCATAAGGGACCATGACTTAAGACGTTTTAATGAGCGTAAAGAATTAGTAGAAGCCATTGTAAAAAAGTACAATCATGAATTTGATAATTGTGTAGCACTTGAATTGAAAGATCAATATTTTAATATGAAAGAAAAGGTTAAACCAGTTTTTCATATTGTTGAAACTGCTAAAAAAGCAATGGAAGACATCGGCATAAAACCAATTATTAAACCAATACGAGGTGGTACCGATGGGTCTCAATTGAGCTACATGGGCTTACCATGCCCTAACATTTTTGCAGGTGGACATAATTTTCACGGTAAATATGAATATGTACCAGTAGAAAGTATGCAAAAAGCTGTTGAAGTTATTGTACGTATTTGTCAATTGACGGCGCACCAGTGAAACTATGGAAAAACAAAAGAAATTAGATAAATTCTATGATGAGCCGCACCATTTTAAAAATGGTGTTGCCGTATTGAGAAAACTTGCTTTAGCTTGTGGTTTAACGGAAACTTATAAATGGAGTTTCCCCACCTATATT